>POVV01000013.1_pt1 | contig 267325 bp, 277 predicted proteins | sample 1560271 | NCBI WGS metagenome assembly POVV01 (sample SAMN08337232, study PRJNA429181) | Bioreactor metagenome, whole genome shotgun sequencing project. | biome: cows' rumen and soil; feature: anaerobic; isolation source: anaerobic chemostat enrichment culture, galacturonate as sole carbon... | reverse complement strand
TAAATTAATAAAACCCCACATGAAGTAGTGTCTAAAGGTTTAAATCGTAATCATACAATTGAATTTTATGTGACTAAATCACAGAAAAACGTACTGAAATATATTAAAATATAAGTAGGACAAATTAAATAAAATGATTGACAAAGGAGAATTCATATGAGTGTACTAAAAATAACAAAAAATAATTTCGATTCAGAAGTAATGCAATCCGATAAACCAGTTTTATTAGATTTTTGGGCAGATTGGTGTGGACCATGTAGAATGGTTGGTCCAGTGGTAGATGAGGTAGCAGAGGAATTAGGAGATTCGGCAAAAGTTGGTAAAGTGAATGTGGACGAAGAGCGTGATTTGGCTCAAAAATACAACGTAATGAGTATTCCTACTTTGGTTGTAATCAAAGATGGAAAAGTAGTACAAAGTGCAGTTGGAGTTCAATCCAAACAAAATATTTTAGCAATGATTCAATAAAATTCAATCTGTGTTAAGGGATGCTCCCCCTTGTAGTTATTACAAGGAGGAGTATTTTATATCATAAAATAGTATATTATATTATCGTTTGTGATATAGTCACAGAGATAAATGAAATTATCTTTATAATTAAAGTTGTCAAATATCAACTTACTTAGGTTGTGAAAAAAATAAGAGGAGAATGTTATATGGCAATTTTAATTCATCCATATGGTATAGGAATGGTTTTCTATCGACTTATCGTTGTAACAACAGTAATTGGAGTCGTATTATCTTTTTCATAGTATGAAAGGAGTTTTGAATGATCGCAGATATCGTAACAACGAATAGCATTAGTCTTATACTTGTTTTTTTAGAAGGAGTTTTATCTTTTTTTTCACCTTGTGTCATTCCGTTAATTCCAGTTTATATGAGTGTATTAGCTGGTAATGCAAAAAGAACAGATGAGTTTGGGACTGTTACATACGAAAGAAAAAAGGTTTTTGCACATACTTTATTTTTTGTTCTAGGAATTTCATTTGCCTTCTTTATATTAGGTATGTCTTTTTCAGTACTCGGTAATTTTTTTAGTAGTCACAAATTGTTGTTTACTAGAATAGGTGGAATTTTAATTATATTTCTTGGACTTTTTCAACTTGGTATTTTTGATTTTGCCTTCTTACAAAAAGAGAGAAAAATAAATATTAATTTTGCGAATAAAACAATGAACCCTATCATGGCACTTTTGATGGGATTTACCTTTAGCTTTGCCTGGACTCCTTGTATTGGCCCTGCACTTTCGTCAGTATTAATTATGGCATCAGGAGCCAAAACTGCAGCAACAGGTAATTTACTTGTTTTCGTATATGCATTAGGTTTCTTAATTCCATTCTTGATACTTGGTTTATTTACAACGCAAGCACTTAATTTCTTAAAGCGAAAACAACGTCTGCTTAAGTATGCGATAAAAGCGGGTGGAGTCATTTTACTTATTATGGGAATTATGACTTTTACTGGTTGGATGAATGGAATATCTAGTTATTTAAATTCGATAACTTTAAAGCAGCAAAACGTTGAAAAAGAAGTTGCTAAAGAAAATACCACAAAGGAATCGCAAACAAAGGAAACAAAACAAGAAAGCGAAACGGCAGAAGAAGAAGAGAGTAAAAATGAGACATTACCTGCGATTGATTTTACATTGACCGATCAATATGGAAACGAGCATACCTTATCAGATTACAAAGGTAAAGTGGTTTTCCTTAATTTCTGGGCTACTTGGTGTCCGCCATGTAAAGAAGAAATGCCTCATATTGAAGAGTTATATCAAGATTATAATTTAAATGAGGAGGACGTGGTATTTCTTGGAGTCACCAATCCCAAAAGTGACACTTATCCAAATAATCAGGATGTTACCAAAGAAGAAATCACTGATTTTTTACAAGAAAATGGATACACATTCCCAACGGTATTTGATGAAAGTGGAGAATTATTTCAGTCCTATTATATATCCGCATTCCCAACTACATTTATGATTGATAAAAACGGTAATGTGGCTGGTTATGTACCAGGTATGATGACAAAGGACATTATGCAAAATGTAATTAATCAGGTACTTGAATCAACGAATTAGAAGAATAAAAAAATGCTGATTTATGAAAGCAATCGCTTTTATAAATCAGTATTTTTAACCCTATGTTATATAAGTGCCATTAATTTATCTCGATCAATGATATGAATTGCCCCTCTGGATTGCTCTAGTATTCCTTGTGATTGAAATACCTTTAACATTCTTGAAACCACTTCTCTTGCACTTCCCACATATTTGGCAATTTGTTCTTGTGTTAAGTTTAAGTCATAAGAATTATTTTTTGCCATTTCATCCAGCAAAAAAATGGCAAGTCGCTTATCAAAGCGCATAAACAATATTTGTTCCATTGACCACATTACATCAGAAAAACGTTCAATTGCATTCTTATATGCAAAATTTTCTACATATATATTCTGGCTAGCAAGCTTACTAAAAGCTTGAATATTTAATAAATAAACTTCGGTATCAACCTCTGCTTCAATTTCTACATCAAAAGTAATGCTATTTAAAACACAAGAAGCAGATAAAACACATAAATCCCCCTCTAGTATTCGATATAAAGTAACGTCACGACCATCCTCTGATAAGATATAAACACGTAACTCACCCGTATGAACGAGAAGTACACCTAAGCACTCTCCATTTTTACTATATAGTTTACTACCTTTACGGTAGTTAATCTTTGTTATATTGTTTGAAAGTATATTTTTTTCATCACTGTCAAGTTTATCCCAAAAGCTTAAGCGAGATGTCACATAATCCAGAGCCTCTTTGTCAAGCATAGTAACCCTCCTATCTTTTTCCTTTTATTATAACAAATATTAGATAAAAAAACAGTATCATTCTAAGTGTTTAAGGGAATAATATGTAACAGTTCAGCCAGAGGTGGCATGGCTAAGCGTTGCAGTTAAAATCTAATAGATTTGTATGTATGAAAGATAAGAAAGACAGGGGAAATATGAAGGAATTAAAACAAGCCAATGAAAAGAAAGTAAAGTTAATACCTCTTGGAGGTCTTGGGAAAATAGGAATGAATATCACTGCTTTTGAATGTGACAATCAGATTATTGTTGTGGATTGTGGTATTTCATTCCCAGAAGAAGGAATGCTTGGAATAGATTTGGTCATTCCAGATGTTACATTTTTGATTGAAAACAAAGATAAAGTTAAGGGAATTTTTATTACGCATGGGCATGAAGATCACATTGGAGCCTTACCATATGTATTGAAGGATTTAAATGTTCCAGTTTACGCAACAAAATTAACGCTAGGATTAATTGATTTAAAGTTAAAGGAACATAATCTCATACATTCAACCAAAAGAAAAGTAGTAAAGCATGGACAATCGATAAATCTAGGTATTTTCCGCGTTGAGTTTATTAAGACAAATCATAGTATTGCAGATGCTTCAGCACTAGCAATTTTTTCACCTGCTGGTATTATCGTTCATACGGGGGATTTTAAGATTGACTATACACCATTGTTTGGGGATACGATAAACTTGCAACGTTTTGCAGAACTTGGAAAAAAGGGCGTCTTGGCACTTCTTTGCGATAGCACCAATGCACAAAGACCAGGATTTACAATTTCTGAAAAACTAGTAGCTAAAACCTTTCGCAATATTTTTTCTGAAAATAAGAAAAATCGGATAATTGTAGCAACCTTTGCATCGAACATAGACCGTGTACAACAAATTATTTATACGGCCTATGAGTTTAATAGAAAAGTTGTCATCCAAGGCAGAAGTATGGTAAATGTAATCCAAGTAGCATCAGAGCTTGGATACCTTACGATTCCAGATCAAACGATTATCGATGTGGATCAGATGAAAAGTTATACAGATGAACAGCTAGTCATCATTACAACAGGAAGTCAAGGGGAGTCTATGGCAGGACTTTCTCGCATGGCGGATTCAACTCATCGAACGATATCCATTAAACCAGGAGATCAGATTATATTTAGTTCCACACCGATACCTGGTAACGAAAAGGCGGTATCTAGAGTTATCAATGAACTTGCCATGAAAGGCGCAGAAGTGATATACCAAGATACTCATGTATCGGGACACGCATGTGAAGAGGAAATCAAACTAATCTATGCATTAGTTAGACCTCAATATGCGATTCCATTACATGGAGAATTTAAACATCTAAAAGCACAACAAAATTTGGCCCAAGCCATGGGGATTGAGAGTAAGAATATCTTTCTTTTGCAATCAGGTAATGTATTAGAGCTATCAGAAAAAGAAGCAAACATAGCAGGTCAGGTAAAAGCACGAGAAATCTACGTAGACGGGCTGGGAATTGGTGATGTGGGAAATATCGTTATCAAGGACAGACAGATATTAGCAGAAAATGGACTTATTATAATCATAATTGGATTACAAAAAACAACCAATCAAATCCTATCAGGCCCAGATATTATATCAAGAGGTTTTGTCTATGTAAGAGAGGCGGATGAGTTAATGGGGAAAATAAAGCAATTAGCATTTAAAAGTGTGGATCGGTGTTTGAGTAAAAATATTTCTGATTGGGGAAAAATAAAGACAGCAATCAAAGAAGATTTGAACGACTTTTTATGGAAGGAAATGAAACGAGCGCCATTAATCTTACCTATCATCATAGAAATAGACTCATAAAGTATCAACAAAAAAGCAGTCCTTAGGAAAAAGGACTGCTATACTTCTTTCTATATTTTGCAGGAGATTCTTGATATTTATCTTTAAACAAGCGAATAAAGTGAGCAGGGCTTTCATAACCAATTGTCTGACATATTTCTTGAATGGACAAGTTGCTGCTTCTTAATAAATACTCGGCACGACTTAATTTAGCCTCTTTTACCAAACTGATAAACGAAGTACCAGTATGCTCTTTTAGATAATTACTAAAATAAGCAGGAGCATAATGAAAATGCTTTGCTACACTTGTCAGCGTCACCTGGTCATAATGATTTTGAATATAGGTAAGGATACGAAAAAGCTGTTCGTTTTCCTTTGCGATGGGTGAAAAGATTTCTACGTGTGATTGATGAAGCCTTACGAGCTTTGCAAAATATACGCGGCATAAATTACTTAAAATATCAGTGCTAAATTCATCATCCTTATAATGCTCTAAAAACATATCAAATAAAAGGTTTTCTAATTCAAGATCCTTATTGGTATGAAACGTAATACAAGGCTGATGTTGTCTGGAATACAAATCACGTTGAAAAAAAGAGGATAAAATATTATCCTTTTTTAGAAATTCAAAAAACTGGTTTAAAAAGGTACCTTTTCGTATCAAGGCATCAATTATAATACTATCATCAAAAACCGACAAAGCATGTTTGACACCAGGTGCGATGATAAGGACATCACCCTCTATAATGGATTGGCTTGTATTTTGAATTTCATGTTTGGCACATCCAGAATATACATAAATCATTTCAAAAAACTCATGTTCATGTTGAAAGGCAGGCGTAAAACGATTATGTTTTTGAAGTACAATATTTTTGCTTACGTCTTGATTTTCTTGAAATAAGACTTGTTCAGAAAGCATTCGATTTTGATTTTCAAAAAATCCAGGAAGCCAAAGATTTTCTTTTGCAAAATCAGAAGCTTGTAAATCCTTAAGATACTCTTGTTTTTCATCTTCAGAATTCAATTCGTAATATGTCCGATATATTTGTTCATGTTTTGTATATTGATGAAGCTTTGTCATAAGCTCTTGTTTTGTCATAGAATCACCTCTACAAACAGTATGCCCCAAATCTTTAAAAACATCAATATAATATCTTAAATTTAAGAATTGAAACTAAAAGAAAAACAAGGTAACCTAACATTATAAAATACGTTAGTAACAAAGGAAGGGTGTTTTTATGAATCAGGAATTTTTTAAGAATCCACTTACAGATCCAGATTACAGTGTTTCGGGATTTTGGTTTTGGAATGATACCATCACAGACGATAAAACAACAGAACAGATGAATATGATGAAGCGAATTGGAGCAAATCAACCAGTTGTACATTCTCGTTTTGGATTAACGAACGAGTATTTAAGCAATGATTGGTTTGAACGTATTCAAAGTGTAATTGATGTGTGCAAACAAAACAATCAAAAAATATGGTTATATGATGAAAATAACTGGCCAAGCGGAAATTGTTCTTGGACCATTACAATGGATGAAGAGTATAGAGAACATTTTTTACAATTTGATATAGTAAAGCTACAAGAAAAAGAAGAACTTAAGATAAATAAAAATGAGAAAAATTACCTGACCATTACCGCTTACTTAGAAGATGGAACGCAAATAGAATTGTTAAGGGATGAAGAGGATACCCTAGTTTTTTCTTCCGAACAAAAAGCAGAAGTTTATGCAGTGTATGTTGATGTCGATGCATATGAGCCGATAGGAAAACTTTGCGTCGATTACTTAAGCAAAGAAGCCATTCAAAAATTCTTAGAAAGCACACACGAAAAATACAAAGAGCATTTTAGCAAAGAATTTGGAAAATTTATAACTGGAATCTTTATGGATGAAACAAGATTTTGTAATGCCATGCCTTGGACGAAAACATTTGTGGAAGAGTTTGAGAAAAGAAAGGGCTATGACATTACGAAATATCTTCCTTTATTAGTGAAAAAAACAAAGCAATCCGCTTATGTACGTTATGATTATTATGATGTGGTATCAGACCTTTATACAGAGGCTACCTTTTTACAGGTATATGATTGGTGTGAAAAGAATAATCTGCTTACCATTGGTCATTTTCTAGGGGAAGAGACGCTTGCTACCCAATCTTATTTTGGAGGAGATATGATGAGAGGATATCAATATTTTCATGTTCCTGGAATCGATCACCTTGGAAATGGAATCGGAAGTTTAGATGCCAAATTTGCAGTAAGTGCTTCGCATCATTACGGGAAAACAAGAATTGCCTGTGAAGCATTTGGTGCATCTGGTTGGGATATCAATTTTGAAGAGATGGTTAAGATATCAAATTGGCTGTTTCAACAAGGAATCAATCTAATTATTATGCATGGATTCTACTATTCCATAAGAGAAGAGCGTAGCAAGGATTTTCCACCTTCCTATTTTTATCAATGGAAGTACTGGGATCATATGCCAATGTATGTAAAAATGGCAAATCGCATGATGGAGATGCTTAGTAATGGAAGGCAAGAGTGTGAAGTTTTAGTATATGCCCCAATGGAAACCTTTTGGAATTATTTTGAGCCAGATTTAGAGGTAAAAACAGGCTTTTGGAATGAAGGGCCTTGGATTACAGATGAAAATGCCAAATTCATTGACAATCAGTTTCAGCTTTTATGCAATAAGCTAATTGATCGTAACCTTGACTTTCATATCTTTGGAGCAGACGTTGCTAAGAATTTTAAAGTAGAAGGAAGACGTTTGGTAAATGTAAAAACAAAAGCAAGCTATGAAATATTTGTATTACCTTTAACCGAAGTTTTGACCGAAGATTTGGTTTTACTTTTGAATGAATTTAGTGAGGCAGGGGGAATTATTGTCAGCTATCAAAGTGATGTCAAAACAGTAGTAAGAAAAGACGGCGCTCATATGAGGAATTACCCATGCGAGAAATTAAAACAGCATAACCATATTGTTAAGAAAAAAATAGTAGAGGTAGTTAGATACTGCGAAGAGAATATCAACCCACATTATGAAATTCTTTGTGGAGTAGATGAGGTGGCTCATACAAAGTCAAGCTATGAAGCAAGGCTTATCGACCCTTATATACATGATGGGGAGAGCTTATACGGAGTGGGAGTAAACAGATATGTTAAAGGCGAAGAACGAATCTTTAATTTCACTAATTACAATGAAAAAGATGAGGATTTAATCATTTATGTAGTGTCACATTGTGTGCCAATCCTATGCAATCCAGAAAATGGAGAGATAATAACCTTAAGTGACGCAAAGAAGGTCAAGGACGGCTATGAATTCAAATTAACAATACCAAAGAATCGTACACTTTTTGTAGTTACAGACAAATAAGAAGTTTGGAAAGTGTGATATCATAAAGTTGCTTTGCAATTGTTATGATATCACACAAAAAACAAAAGGTTTGAACTTACTGGTTTAATTGTTCAAAGTAAGTAGCGTTTGTATTTACGATACATTCTGCAATGAGTTTTGTGATAGGGTCAGGATTATATAGCTTTCTTGATGTAGCCAAAGCTTTGAAATAATCTTCTTTTTTCTCACAAGGAATGATTGTAATTCCATAGCCTGCATGAATTAGAATTAGATTCATAAGTAACCTTGCAACTTGCCCGTTACCATAGAGAAACGGATAGATATCGAGTAAGCGCTTATGCGCAAGTGCGGCAAGTTCAATTGGATGAAGTGCATATTTTGAGGAGTCTAGCTGATCTGCCAGATGATTCATAAGATGGTCTAGTTCATCTGGACTTGGCACTACATAGTTACTTTCTTTTGGAACTACCATAGTTGTTCTAATGGTTCCGGCACTTTGAGCTTTTATTTGACCGTATAAGAGAACATGTAATTTTAGTATGTTTTCTCTTGTTATAATCAATTCCTCTTGCTGTGATAAAGAAAGCATGTAATCATAAGCAGCGCTATGCCCTAGTACCTCCTTATAATCTTTGTGTGATGGAATGGTTAAGGAGTTTGTAGTTAATATTTTTGTTGTTTCAAAAAGAGTAAGTGAATTCTCATTTATCGCATTGCTGTTGTAGATAAATTTAATCTTTAATAATTCGTTTATTTTGTTTTGTTCTTCCAAAGAAAACGTATTTGCCAACCGTTTTTCTTTATAGGAATCCGCTTTTTGTATCAGTTCTTTTAATTCTTGCATGTTGCACCTCACTGTTGATTCTTTCTATATTGTTCGGGTGTAATTCCTTCTATTTTTTTAAAAATCCGAAAGAAATATTTTACATTATCATATCCGACTGCTTTACTTACTTGATACATCTTTTTATCGGTATTTTTTAGAAGCTCTTTGGCTTTTTCAATGCGAATTTGATTAACAAAATCTACAAAGTTAATTCCTGTTTTCTCTTTAAAAAGATGTGAGCAATAACTACGATTCATGTAAAACAAAGAGGATAAAAATTCAACATTTAAATTCTTATAATAGTTTCGTTTGGCATAAATTTGCATTTTTTCAATAACATCATTGGAGGCATAAATACTTTTTGATTTTAATATCTCAGAGATGTTTGTAAAAAACTGCTCGTAATATTGCTTAAGTTCATCAAGCGAAAACATGGTATTTAATATGTTTTGCATACTGGCAGATACCGTATTGGTATTAACTTGTTCTAAATACTCTGACATAATTAGTTTAGCATTATCCGCTAATTGAAAGCAATAGTATTTCACATCAGATAAGGTAGCATGCTTTAAGCTTTTTACATATAAAAATAAATCCTCTAATAATTCAATTATTTGCATGGTCATTCCAGACTCAATTCGAAATAAAAACTCTTCGTATTTTTCCCAGTTGATAGTCAAAGGCTCGTTTGTGACATAATGATAGAAGGTATATCGCTGACTCGAGACAATTTCTCTTGAATTTAACGCTACAACATCCTCTGAAAAGGCTTTGTTTAACGAATTAAGGTCCGAGTGTGTATTGCTGATGCCAAAAAACGAATCAATGTTTTGCGTGCTTAGATGGGAGTAGAGGCTATTTACTACTTGTTTACACAAATCCTCAACAGAGATTGCAGCTTGCTCTGGGATAAAAAGAATAAAAAATCCTAGATTATTGCAATGAATATGTTGTAAGTAAATCGCCAAATCACCAAATCCATTTTCCAAAAGAAAGTTTTGCATGGATTCTTCCATCAAAGGAGATGAGGAACGAATCGTAATTAACACGAAATCATGTGTGGTTTCAATAAATTTAAGTCTCTTTGAGGTAATGGAAGTAGAGGCGATGTGATAACCAAGAATCATATTCTTTAACATCTGAATGTCATATTCATAACGTGCACGCTCTTTTTCCGATTCGCTCAAATCAATTTTGTTTAGTAAGGCATCTTTGTCTTCAATTTGCTTAATTGCTTTTTTTACGGTTGCCTGGATTTCCTCTTTGCTAAATGGCTTTAAGATATAATCAATGGCTTTCGCAGAAATTGCATGTCTGGTGTATTCAAAGTCTTTATATCCACTTATGACAATCAGTCGCTTATCAGGATAGTTCTCTGCAAGGAGAGGAAGAAATTGTGTCCCATCCATGATAGGCATATTCATGTCTGTTATGATAATATCAGGATTTTTGTTGGCAATTAGCGCAAGCGCTTCATTTCCATTAGCGGCTTCTCCGATACAAGTAATGCAATCCTTTAGCGCTTCTAATTTTTTAATCGTTCCTTTTCGTATGAGACTTTCATCGTCTACAACAATATAAGTATACATGTGCGACCTCCTTAAATTCTACGCTTGAAATAATAGCGGAAGTTTTATTGTAATAATGGTTCCTTCTTGCAATGAGCTTTGTACGGATAGGCCATAGCCTTGTCCATAATAAAGGGCAATCCTTGTATGGATGTTCTTAAGTCCGATGCTATGTTTGTTTCGATGCCCAAGCTCTGTAAAGTGAGCGGTTTCTTGAAAACTCTTTTCTAACGTAAGGATTTGTTCTTTATCCATACCTGCTCCGTCATCACAGATTTCAAGAAAGATATTAGAATCCTTTACATAGCCATGTATTTTAATATAACTTCCTGTGTTACAATAATTGAGTCCATGGTATAAGGCGTTTTCTACAATCGGCTGCATAATTAACTTTAAGATTTTAAGATTGGTCATTTCCTGTGGCATATCGATTACCATAGCAAATTTATTATCAAAACGAATCTTTTGAATTGCAATATAATCTCTAACATGGTTGAGTTCTTCTTCAATCGTTACAAGCTCACTTTGCGTTTTGATGCTATAGCGAAACATATTTCCTAGTGCAAGTGACATGGTAGCGATACTTTCCACTTCTTCGATTTCTGCTATGCTGTTAATGGATTCTAGTGTATTGTATAAAAAGTGTGAGTTGATTTGAGCCTCTAAGGATTTCATTTGTGAATCCAGTGTAATGAGTTTGTTTTGGTACTCACTTTTAATAAAGGTATTCAACTGCTCAATCATACGGTTGTACTCATTGTATAAGACACCAATTTCATCGGTACGTGTCAGATATTTTTCTTGACGTGCAAAGGCTGACTTAGTTAGTAAAAGAGTTGCGCGCTCTCCTTTTAGATTGTGCCCAGGGCGATTACTCATCATATTGCTTAGATAAGTGATAGGCTTTGTTAGTGAATCGGACAGTAAAATGGATATAATTAAAAAAGCCATGGCACATATTACGCCAATTAAGATGATTAATGTTCTTGTATAATTAAACTGCTTATATAAATGCGAATAGTTTACTGCACAGTTTAAATTAAGCCCTTCAATATTTAATGGAACCGATTGTCTTGTGGTGGTCTCATTTGTAAAGCGATCTTCTAAATCAAACACATTGGTATACAATAAATTGCTTTTTTCATCTTGAATGGATAAAAGCATGAGGTTTGGTAAGGTATTAACGGAGGATAAATCAAATACATCGGGAGAACAATCAATAAATAATACGCCCAAAAATTCATGAGAATAGACATCATAAAGTGCGCGTGAAAAAGAGATGGAGGGTTTTCCATGTAAGATAAAGTCCTTCGTATTGATTCCGTTTACATAGGTTTTTCCTTCTAATGCGAGTGTTTCTTGATACCAATTATCGTTAAAAGGGCGATATTCATAGCGTATATCTATGTTATCACCATAACCGTAACCTAGGACTTCCCCGCTAGGAGTGAATACAAATATACCATTTACATAAGAGGAGGAATAGATTAAGTTTTGACAAATGAATTTGATGTTGTTATTGCTTTGAAACACGTCATAAGTACTATAAGAATGATTTGGATTTGCATATTTTTTCAAATCTTCAATGATAGCGTCATTACTTCCTGAATAAAAGGAAAAAATTTCTGCGATATGATTGATGTTTGCAATCGAATTATTAGCAAAATCCTTTGCGTTATTAAATATATTTTCTGAGACTTGTTTTGTTTGCGCATGAATCAAAGCAGTATACTGCTTATAGGTATAACTGGTTATGATAAGGATTGGAAGATTGGAAATAAACAAGAATATAATTAAAAACTTTGTTTTCAACTTCATAAAGATACCTCCATACAGGTAAACTAAAATCTAACAATAGTATACCATTAATCCAAACAAAAGTATACTATAGATGTGATAGAATTAAAAATGTAAAGAAAGTATTGTTTTTAAAAAGGGAGGATTACGATGAAACGAAAAAGAATAGGAGCTCTCGCTCTCACAGCAGTATTGGTTTTGTCAAGTTTGACAGGATGCAGTAAAGCAAACGATGCAGGAAGTAATTCCACATCAACAAGTGAATCGCAAGCCACAAGCGATTCAAAGGAAGAAAGTGCTGGAGAAGTAACAAAGGATAATATCACAATTACTATGATGTATTCAGGAACAGCAGCAGAAAACGACTTTGAGACAGAAATATTACCAAAGCTTGTAAAAGAAGAATTTCCTAATATTACATTGGAAGTAACCAAATTACCAGACGATCAGTACTATACGGCATTAAAGACTAAGTTAGCATCAGGTGAATGCCCTGATATGATATTGGTACAGCCTAAGTACGCAGGTGCTAACTCCGTAATTGGACTTGCTAAAGCAGGATACCTAGAACCTCTTACAGGGTTAAAGGCAATTGAACTTGCAGGAGTAGCAGGTAGAGAATCATTTGTCTATGAAAATGATGTGTATGCAGTACCAAGTGGTGTAACGATGCTTGGAACTTATTATAACAAGAATATATTTGAAGAAAATGGTTTATCCGTGCCAACAAATTGGGATGAATTTTTAAATGTTTGTAAAACGTTAAAAGATGCAGGAATTCAGCCAATCGTAATGGGTGACAAAGATATGTATGTGATGCAGTTTGGTCTTTATCAGATTGCAGCTAACCAAGTGTATGCAAAAAATGCTTCTTTTGATGATCAGTTAAGATCAGGAGAAACCAAATTCACAGATGAAGGTACTTGGGATAAAGTCTTAGAAATGTATAAGAGCTTATATGACAATGGTTACATCCAGACTTCTTCTTTAGGGCTTGGTGCACAACAAGCAATTCAAAAATTTGTGGATGGTGAAGCTGCCATGACCTTTGATGGCTCCTTTAATGCAGCTGCAATTACAGCGAAAGGTGCTGTTGAGTTTGAAAGAGGATATTTTCCTTTACCAGGTAATGATGCGGGTACAGATTTATATGCAGCGATGGCAATGGGTGCAGGGCCAGCTATCTATTCAGGTTCTAAATACATTGAGGAATGTAAGGCAATCTTAGAAAAATGGTTTGATGGAGAATCTGATATCTATAAGGCTTATGCAGACTCAGGAAGATTTGTTGTAACTTATGGTTATGGAGCAGATAAGGTAAATCCATTATTCCAGCCATTTATTGACTTATACAATGATGGAAAATCCTTTTACTGGTGTAATCAAGGCTGGCCAGCTGGTACAGAAACCGAAATGGAAGCTTTATTTAGCGAAGCAATTGGTGGTCAAGGAACTAGCGTTTCTGATATTGTAAATGGAATGCAGATGAAATTCCAAGAACTATATACAGAATAAAGATATAAAAATTAGAAGGAATGAGCGATATTTGGTCGTTCATTCCTTCCTAAAGAGGTGAAGAAGTTGGAGAAAAAGAAAAACAACAAGAAAAATATTTCCTTGGTATTTCCAAATAGAATGTATTTATTTGCTGTTCCAGCACTATTATTATTCTGTGTATTTTGGGTATTTCCTGTATTACAGTTATTTTATTATAGTATAACGAATTTCAACGGTATCAACTATCAATATGATTTTGTGGGATTTAAAAATTATATCACTTTATTTCGAGAAGGAACAATGACCAACTCCATTAAGAATACTTTAATATACGCAGTTATTATTGTAATTGGAAGTAATCTTCTTGGATTATGTGTTGCTATGGTTTTAAATATAAAGATAAGAGGAAAGGCATTTTTTAGGACTTGTGCCTATGTTCCAGCTTTATTTAGCGCAATTGTAGTTGGTTTTATATGGTCTTACGTTTATATGCCAGACTCTGGACTCATTGCATCTTTTTTAACTTTAATTGGGCTTGATGGTTCTAAATTTAATTTACTTGGTAATTATAAGACCGCATTATATGGAATTGCAGCAGTTGAAATATGGAAAAGCTTTGGTACCACTATGATTATTTATCTTGCAGGATTACAGACGGTAGATGAAAGTCTGTTAGAGGCTGGAAGAATTGACGGTTGCAATGAATGGCAGTTAATTAAGAAGGTAAAACTTCCGTTAATATCCTCGACAATTACAATTAATGTAATATTAAACGTGATTGCTGGTCTAAAGGCCTTTGATTATTCCTTTATCATGACCAATGGTGGACCAGGTAAATCAACCAATACATTAATGTTTACTATATATAAGATTGCATTTACGGATCAGATGATGGGCAAAGCAAGTGCATTTTCAGTGGTATCATTTATTGTTATCATTTTAATTACGATATTTATGCTTATTTTTATGAACAAAAGGGAGGTGGAACTGTAATGGCATTAGGAAAGAAAGACAAAGAGGTAGAAAGATATGAGAAGCTTTCACCTGCAATTGTTGCTATCTACATCATACTTATTTTATTTTGTATTGTTATTATGGCTCCTCTTGTAATTGTATTGTCAAGTTCATTACGTGAGGCTTCCAATATGAAATCACCTCTTATTTTGTTTAGTCAATTCACATTAAGTAGCTATATAACAGCTTTTCGTAAGATGAATTATCCAATGCAGTTTTTAAACAGCTTCATGACTACGGGAGGTTCTGTATTTGCAATTGTTTGCATTGCGACTATGGCAGCGTATCCAATTACAAGAATTAAGCGCCCGCTTAGTAAGGGCTTATACTATTTTTTTATTGCAGGACTTGTTATTCCAGCACAAATGGTAATTGTACCAGTAGCGCAAATGTTTGGACGATTGCATATTCCAAACACGAGATTTACACCTATGATTATGTTTATAACTTGTAGTCTTCCGTTTGCGACATTTCTCTACGCTGGCTTTATGAAAAGTGTGCCAGTCGAAATCGAAGAATCCGCTTATTTAGATGGAGCAAGTCTTTTTACTAGGTTTGTAAAGATTGTATTTCCTTTGTTAAAACCAGCAACCGTATCGACTATAATTACGCAAGGCTTATGGATTTGGAATGATTATTTCTTCCCAATGGTATTTGTATCAAAATCCTCACAGTATTCTTTACCAGTAGGAATGATTCAATTTTTAGGAGATAGAGAAAATCCTGCTCAGTGGAATGTGTTATTTGCAGCTTGCATATTGTGTGCTCTACCTCTTATAATAATATTTGCGATACTTCAAAAACAATTTATTAATGGAATTGCAGCAGGAGCGGTAAAGGGGTAATCATATGGATAAAAGATATCTTGCAATTGATGTTGGCGGAACGGAAATGAAATATGCTTTAATGACAGAACAATCAGATATACTAGAGCGAGGAAAAATAAAAACAACCTTTGATAATGGTGTGGATGGTTATATTGATAACTTAGTCAAAATTTATACAATATACGAGGGAAAAGTGGATGGAATTGCTCTTTCTATGCCTGGTGTCATTGACAGCGATGAAGGAATTGCAATCACAGGTGGTTCTTTTTTATTTATCAATCATACTCCAGTTGCGAAGCTTCTATCAAAGCGTTGTAACGTGAGAGTAAGCGTAGAAAATGACGGAAAGTGTGCTGCACTGGCGGAAAGCTGGAATGGAAGTTTGAAAGATTGCAAGGATGGAATTGTAATTGTACTTGGAACTGGCGTTGGCGGCGGTATTATAAAAGATAAAAAGATATATAAAGGAAAGCATTTTGCAGCAGGTGAGTTTAGTTTTATCCTTTTAGGACATGATTACGAAAGTATAGAAAATGTTTGGGGAATGAAAAGTGGAAATAAGAGACTGCGCCAAATGGTTGCATGTGCAAAGAATCAAGATTTCGAGGAATTAGACGGAATTAAAATATTTGAGATGGCAAATGCGAATGATACGATGGTTTTAAAGGCATTGGATCGTTTTGTTATGGAAATCGCTAAAGAAATATTTAATTTACAAAATATTTTAGATCCTGAATTAATTGCAATCGGTGGTGGAATCAGCAAACAGGATTTGTTGATTTCAATGATTCAAGAAAAGGTAGATTATATCTATCAAGTATTTCCAATACAAACACCGTCAAAGGCTAAAATCGTTCGGTGTCACTACAATAGTGATGCCAATCTAATTGGGGCTTTAAAGCATCATTTGGACAGCAAAAATGAACGGGATAAATAGGAAAAAGGAAACAAGATAAAGTGTGAACTTTTAAAAAGTTCCCCTTTATCTTTTTTGTGTTATAAAAAATAGATTTGACGAGAGAATAAAAACGTGTTAATTTGTATGTTATCTGGTGAAGGACTATGGGAAAAAGTGGGGATGGCTTGGAGTTGCAACATGGAAAGAAATGACAGATAATATTAAGAATATGTGCAAGCTACCAAAACATATCCTTCCTTATGTTATGATTTCATCAGGCTATCCAGGCGGACAGTCAAATGAATTTGTAGATCGTTATTAGCAAGAAAAAGTGTATTATGAAAATATAATAAGGTAGGAAAGGAAGAAAAGAGTGGAAAAATTTTCAATTGAAAAGGCAGTAAGAAATAGAATCAGTGTTAGAACGTACGAAGAACGCCCTATAGCAAAAGAAGAAAAAGAAAAAATTCTTGCATATATGAAACACTTGGAAAATCCATTTGGAGTGGAAGTATCTTTTCAAATAATTGAAACGGAGGCAATAAAGACAGAAAAGCTTGGTACATACGGTATGATTAAAGGTGCCAAGGATTTTATTGGTGCAACGGTAAAAGAAGGTGAATTTGCTTTAGAGGCTTTGGGATATTCATTTGAAGAGTTAATATTATACATTACTTCATTAGGAATTGGTACGTGTTGGCTAGGCGGAACTTTTAATAAAGGTGGATTTTCAAAAGCTATGGGAGTAAAAGAAAATGACATATTTCCTGCAATTACTCCAATTGGATACCCTGTAGAAAAACGATCCGTGAAAGATTCTTTGGTTCGATGGGCAGCTAAATCCGATAAAAGAAAAGCTTGGGAAGGATTATTTTACTTCGAGGATTTTTCTACTGATTTAGATAAAAGTGTAGCATGTGAGTATGGATACGCACTAGAAATGCTACGTTTAGCACCATCAGCGGCAAATAAACAGCCATGGAGAGTATTATTTAAGGATGAGGCGTTTCATTTTTACGAGGCTAAGTCATTAAAGGAAGATAAAATAGAGATAGACATTCAAAGAGTCGATCTAGGAATAGGATTCTGCCATTTTCATAAGGCAGCGATTGAGAAAGATTTGACAGGTAAATTAACTAAGCTTCCAAGTTCCGATGTAGTAAAAGAAGAGAAATTAACTTATCTTTTCTCATGGGTATTGCAATAACTAGAATGAACAATGTTAGATAAGGACATAAGAGAAAAATGAAACGATAGATATGCAACTTTCAATCAAAGAAGTAGAGGATAAGAGACGTTTTCTATTGTATGTTTTTTTATTTGCCCTATGCATAGGTACAGTTTTACATTTGATTTCTTATGTGGTGTTAACTGTAATTGTCATTTTTGGTGCAATGATAAGTGACAAACATTTAATGAAAAAAGTGGATTACAGCTTGTTGGTTACATTTATTGCGTTTTTTATCTTTATTGGCAATATGCAACATATGGAGTTTGTGCAAACATTAATTCAAAGAAGAATGGCTGATAATACAATTCTTTTTGCAGTAATTTCAAGCCAGTTCATAAGTAATGTACCAGCGGCTGTGTTACTGTCAGGTTTTACCAAGGATTATGTAGAGCTTTTAATTGGAGTTAATATAGGGGGGCTTGGAACATTGATTGCATCAATGGCAAGCTTGATATCTTATCGATATTATGTGGGAGTCCATAATCATGATGCAAAAAAATATATTAGCGTATTTACAATGGCAAATGTAGTTTTTTTAGTTCTTTTGCTAACAACGATACCTATCATAAAATAAATGTAAAATAGAGTCAAAATCAGTAAAAGAAAGAATGAGGTATGTATCTCGTTCTTTTTTTGTATTATAAATTGCGTTGTAACAGGTGGTACTTAAAGTTTCTACAAAGTAAGTAATTTATTCTAAAAATATATCATCTATGAATATATGCAAAGTACTTCTAATTTATCACTTTTTCTATAAGAAAACATATTATATATAAGAAATACGTATTTCAAAAGCTTTCAAAAAAGGAGGCAACATTATGCCTAATTATAGACCAAAACCTGCATTAATCTCCGCATCTGCGGCAGTTGATGGAACTATGATCACAAAGAATGTTTCAACCAGTAATTGGGGTCTTGTTTTAGTAAAAGGTACTGCAGAGTATTCAGATACCGTATTAAGAAGTGGTGCTGTTGCTGTCTGGGAGGATACTAACACAACCACGACTAGAAATGCAAATCGCTTTACGTTTACCAATGCAACTGGTGAATATGGAATTACTTGTAGGGCAGATGTACGAATACTACTGAAATTCTATGATAACTAATTAAAGAATAGAAAGAAAGAACGTATAACAAATGTTAAAGATGAATCATTTTTATGCGCTCTTTCTTTCCTTATTAACAATGTAAAAGCTAAGGAGAGATAGCCATGCCGTCAAAAGTGACATTAAGAGGCAGACAAATTATCTGTTCCCAAATCGTTACAAAGGATATTCAGTTAGCTGCTTATCAATATTTTTTTGTAAAAGGAATTGTGTATAGCCCCAATGGGGAGCCGTTAGCCAATGCCGCTGTTGAAATAGTTTTAATCAATAATACAATCTTTCCTATAGAGGAAAAGAGGCTTGGAGTGACCTTTACCATTGCGGATGGCACTTATGGTGTATCGATACCATATGTTGCGAATAGAGAATATAAGTTAATTGCCTATGCAGCTTTAGAAGAAGTGTAAGCTTATGATAAGTATTAATAATAAATATCTGGAGGCATTATGAAAAAGTTTCAATCATTAGACGGATATCATGTTTATCGAATAAAAAAGGATCATAAATATTTTTTTTTGGCAAATAGATTGAATTATAAACAAGAAATAAATCATCTATTCAATACGTTAGATGATATCAGATATGATTCTTTAATCTTTATATTTGGCTTAGATACTGGTGAATATCTCAATCAATTAAAAAAAATTATCTGTAAAAATAACAAAGTAATAATCTTTGAACCAAATAAAAAAATATTCTTACGTTATTCCAAAGAATTGGATGATAAGATACAATTGGTTTATTTTGATGAAAAAGTAATGAAAATTATTTTTGCTGAATCTATCAATTATAAAAACATTAATAATGTTTATTTTCATTCGTTTGGACAGTATGAGACAATTTATAAAAAAGAATACGATGTGTTAATTGAGCATTTAAATGCAACGCTAATAAATGCCTCCTCGCAATTAAGTCTAGCAAAGAGATTTAAAGAAGTTTTCTTACAAAATATGATAGCCAATCTAAAAATATTAAATGAAACCACGTTAATTCAGTCATATTATCATAGGAATTTAAATGTTCCTGCTCTTGTTATATCGGCAGGTCCGTCTTTAGATAAAAACATTCAGGAAATGCTTTTGTTTCGGGATAAGTTGAAAGAGTATTTTATTATTACAGGAAGTAGAACGGTAGGAACATTGGTAAAGCAAGGAATTATCCCCGATATGATTGTCTCGGTTGACCCAATTGATGCGAATTATGATATGATGAAAGACTATCTACACCTAGATGTACCATTGGCATTTTATGAGTATAGCAATCGGTTTCTAATGAAAGAGTATAAAGGAGATAAGGTATATATCCCAATTCTATTATCCACTACCATAGAGTCACTTTCTCACTTAAAGGGAATCTATTGTGGCGGTTCTGTCTCGCATTCATGTATTGACATAGCAAATATGATGGGATGTTCACCAATTATTTTGGTTGGGCAGGATTTTGCATATACCGATCAAAAGCATCATGCAAAGAGTGCAAGTTTTACTTTTGACAAAGAGTTATCACAGTTTTTAAAGCTAAAAGTAAAAGATGTATTTGGAAATGACATTTTAACGTCACCAACACTCGATCATTTTAGAAGGCGACTTGAGGAATATATTGATTTGTATCAGGAGTCAAAAAGAGTCGAATTTATCAACTGCTCTTATGGTGCAAAAATCAAAGGGGCTAGTTTCAAACCACTAAACGAGATATTAGAAAAAGAAATAATAAGAGTCAAAAAAATGTCATTCCAAGAAGAAAAGAATGTAGCGATTGATAGTGAAGTGATTCTTGATGAAATATATCAAGTGATTGATTATTTTTTGATAAAGGCAGATCAGGGAATTGAATTAAGCAGTGAAATTATTTCACAAAAACAGACTAAATCTTTAATAGAAGTTGAGGAAGATGATATTGATTTACAAAAAGTATTGTATATGCTTACTATCATAAATGAATTTGAAAACTCGCTAAAAGCCAGATACTTAGGAGGTTATTTGACGGAATTTTTATATGATATGAAAAAAGATACTTTTTATATGTCAGCAAAAGACTACAACAAGCTAACATCTGACTTACAACACCAAGCAAATGCGTTCTACGTTTATTTTGAAAAATTAAAAGAAATGCTTCATATAGCAAAAGAATTAATATCTAAAACGGTAATAGAATTTTATGAGTAGCATATAGTAAAAGTAGAAAAGGTAGGAGGATGTAACATGAGTGAAATTCAAATTATGTCAATTGATAATGATAAAATAGCGAAAGAGTTAAAAACAAAGTATAAAGAGGTTAAAATAAATAAAATGATAGTAAATGGAAAAGAGCAAGCTGGAAATGTAATTTCGGCTGAAGATACCAAGGAAAAACAAGAATTAAATGTGACGGTTTATACACAAAAAGCGGAGTATACTTTTGAAACTGAGAAAGAAAGTAGCTAACCGATGCCTTATCGTAGAAATACATCCCTTTTAATAAGAGGAGATAAGTTACGTTGTCATGGAGAAAATAGGGTACAGATGCAATTGGAGTGTAAAGAATTTCAAATTGTAAAAGGCACTGTGTATCAATCAAATAACGTACCATGTATAGGAGCTGTTGTACAAGTAATTCAACGAAACTTAAAGGATAATAGGATTGAGACTATTGGTTATGTAATTACTGGTGAAGATGGAGGGTATTTGTTTTCTATCAACGCCAAACCTTATATGCTATATGAATTAATCGTTTATGAACCGTTAGAAAGGTAAGAAGGAGAGGATATGAGTGGTTATAGGGAAATCATAATTACTCCAGAGGAAATGTCACATATTACCATATTACAAAAGGATATTTCAATAAGACGTACGAAGGATGCATTGATTATAGGAACCATTTATAGTCCTGAACGCAAAGCAATTGAAGGTGCAGTAATTGAAGTAGTAGCTATTCATAATGGAAATTGTAGGGTAAAAATGGGTTATGTTTTAACCAATTACCAAGGTGAATTTGCATTCGTTGTAGAAAAAAACAATTGCACTGACTATTTACTAAATGCATATGAACCATTGGAAGGAATAAAGGATGAATGATTTTTTTAATGGAAACGATATTGATACCTTACTAGTAAGAGGATTTGTTCATGATATAGCATACCGTCCCATCATAAATGCAATAGTAATACTAGATAAAATAATAGTAGAGTTTAATGAAGAATTACAAGAGGAGGAAAGCTATTGTGTTTACCTTGCGCATACACTTACCAATGAACTTGGAGAGTTTTGTTTTTATATTACAGATAAATTAAGTGGGTATAAAATAAAGGTATTTGACAATTATCATGAATCATAAGCAAGGCAAATAAGGAGTCTGGTGATGAAAAAAGTATTGGTAACGGGGGCAGATGGATTTATTGGAAGTCATCTGACCGAATATTTATTAAGGAAAGGCTATGATGTAAGAGCCTTTATCTACTATAATTCTTATAATTCTCTTGGTTGTTTGGAATATTTAGATTCAGATAAAATCCGTGAGATTGAGATACAAGCGGGTGATATTCGTGATCCAAACGGTGTGCGAGCTGCCATGAAAGGTGTGGATAGTGTATTTCATTTGGCGGCACTAATTGCAATTCCATTTAGCTACCATTCTCCAGATTCTTACGTAGATACAAATATAAAAGGTACATTAAATATATTACAGGCAGCAAGAGAGTTAGAAACAAATAAGGTGCTTATTACCTCTACATCAGAAGTATATGGAAGTGCCTGTTATGTTCCAATCGATGAAAAGCATCCATTTCAAGGACAATCGCCCTATTCCGCCACCAAAATTGGTGCGGATCGGTTAGCAGAAGCTTTTTACAAGAGTTTTGCAACACCTGTAACAATTGTTCGCCCATTTAATACGTATGGGCCAAGACAATCAGCGAGGGCCATTATTCCTACAATCATTACACAGCTTTTGGTCGGAAAAGAAGAAATTGAACTAGGTAATCTAGATACAACAAGAGATTTAAATTACGTTTTAGATACCGTAAAGGGTTTTGTAGAGATAGAAAAAAGTGATAAGACACTTGGAGAAGAAGTAAATATTGCAAGTCAGACTGAAATTAGTATGAAGGATTTAGCAAATAAATTAATAAAGTTGATTAATCCTGCTGCAAAAATAAAAATTAACCAACAAAGAATGAGGCCAGAAAAGAGTGAGGTAGTAAGACTTTTGGGGGCAAATAAAAAAATATTAGATCTAACAGAATGGAGTCAAAGCTTTACGTTGGAAGAGGGATTGTGTGAGACAATTCATTGGATTAAAAATAATTTAACAAATTATAAAGCAGATCAATATAATATATAAACTTAGATTGAAAAGAGGGAGTATATGATTCCTTTATCAGTTCCTTGTTTAAAAGGAAATGAGGAGCGCTATGTACTTGATGCACTTAATAAAACCTGGGTTTCAAGTGCAGGAGGGTACGTCATAAGATTTGAGCAAGAATTAGAAAAGTATCTAAAGGTAAAAAGTTGTGTGGCATTACAAAGTGGAACTGCAGCAATTCATTTGGCGCTACGATTGGCTGGGGTTGAACGAAATAATGAAGTGATTGTTCCGACCCTTACTTTTATAGCGACCATTAATCCCATAAAATATCTAGGTGCAGAACCTGTTTTTATGGACTGTGACGATTATCTTACCATTGATTGTGATAAGCTAGAACAGTTCCTTCAACAAGAATGTATGCAAACTTCTAAAGGGATAAAAAATAAAAGTTCGAATCGTTATATTAAGGCAATCATTGCAGTACATGTATTTGGCAATATGGCAAACATGAAACGTTTATCCGAATTAGCAAAACAATACGATCTAAAGTTGATTGAAGATGCAACAGAAAGTATTGGAAGCTTCTATTGCGAAGGGGAATTATGCAATCAATTTTCAGGAACAATGGGGGACTTTGGTGCATTTTCCTTTAATGGCAACAAGATTATTACAACAGGGGGCGGAGGAATGTTAACTGCCAAAGATGATAAAATGGTTCAAAGAGCTAGATATTTATCAACACAGGCAAAGGACGATGATTTGAATTATATTCACAATGACGTTGGTTATAATTATCGAATGACAAATCTGCAAGCTGCCTTGGGTGTTGCGCAGTTAGAGCAGTTAGAATCCTTTATTAAAATTAAGAACGATAATTACACCTATTACAAGAAAAAATTAGAATCAATGAAACACGTTAAGCTTCTTCCTTTTCAAAAGGACGTCAGAAGTAATTACTGGTTCTATAGTCTTTTGTTATCTCAAACAAATTCCACCAAAGAATTTTTTGTAGAAGAATTGAAAAGATATGAAATTCAGACGAGACCAATCTGGAAGCTTTGTCATATGCAAAAAATGTATCAAAGTAATCAATCCTTTTATATTGAAAAAGCTTATTTTTATTGGGAGCGTATCATAAATATACCTTGTAGCGTTACCCTTACTTACGGTGAGATAGACTACATAGCAGATGTATTAAGTAAGATCACTTGAAAGAGGGAGCAGTATGGAGGTATCTAGTTTATTAATTGAGAAAAGTATGTCCATTGTAAATGTTATAAAAGTACTTGATCAGACAGCGAAAAAACTTCTTATCATAGTAGAAAAAGGAGAGCTTTTAGGTATTGTAACAGATGGGGATATAAGAAGATGGATACTAAAGGGAGGAAATCTATCCTTGCCTGTTTCTTATATTATGAATGAAAATCCTCTTTCTTTAAAAAAAGAGGAGGAACATTTGGCATTTGAATTCATGAGGCAAAATAAGATAGAAGGCGTTCCTTTGGTAGATGAGAATAATAGGGTAATCAACGTTTTATTTTGGAATGATATGAGTAACCAACAATCTTTTTGTGAAAGAGTAAATGAGGCACCGATTGTAATTATGGCAGGTGGAAAAGGGAGTCGATTATATCCATATACGAAAATAATTCCAAAGCCATTGATTCCAATTGGTGATATTCCCATTGTAGAACGAATTATGAAAAAATTTAGTAACTATGGGTATCATAAGTTCTTTTTAACAATTTGCTACAAAAAAGAAATGATCAAAGCATATTTTTCAGAACAAACCAAGTATTGTCCTTACTTTATAGAAGAAGACAAACCGCTGGGTACTGCGGGTGCGTTAAAACTACTAGATATTCCAAAAGAAAAAAGCTTTTTTGTTTGCAACTGCGATGTAATTGTGGATATTAATTATTTAGATTTGATGTCATATCACAAGGAAAACAATAATAAAATCACAATTGTTACAGCTATGAAAAGCTTTGAAATACCATATGGAGTGATTGAATTGGGACAGCATGGAAGTGTAAAAGAAATTGAAGAAAAGCCCTGCTATGAATTATTAGTGAATACTGGATGTTATGTTTTGAATGAAGAGGTAAGAAAATATATTCCAAAGAATCAATATTTTGATATGACAGATTTAATAAAGTTATTGAAACAAAATAATGAAAGAATCGGAGCTTATCCAATTATGGGGAGTAACTGGCTTGACATGGGTGAGTTTAGGGAAATGAAAAATATGATGGAAAGATTAGTATAGAATGGAAAAAAAGGTTCTTTTAATTGGCGGGGGTGCACATGCGATCAGTGTAATTGACTCAATAAAGCATTTAAAAAGATATGAGATAGCAGGTATACTTGATAAAAAAGAAAAAGTGAATACGTGCGTAGCAGGAGTAAAAATCATAGGGGTAGATGATGAATTAGACGCTTTCTACCAGAAAGGAATCCAGTTTGCTGTGATTACAGTTGGAGGAATTGCAAATGCAAAGGTAAGGAGAGCGTTATATGACAGGTGTAAAAAAGCAGGATATCATTTTCCAAACATTATAGACAAAGATGCGGTTGTATCAAAAGATATAAAAATGGGAGAGGGAAATTACATTGGAAAAGGCGCTATCATCAATGCAAAAGCTGTGCTTGGTAATGTATGTATTGTGAATACAGGTGTAATTATGGAGCACGAGACTTGTATTGAGGATTTTGTTCATTTGGCACCTGGAAGTGTATTGTGTGGCAATGTATGGGTGAAAGCCAATACACACATTGGGGCCAATTCCACCCTTTTGCAAAATATAAGAATAGAAGAAAATGTAATTGTAGGTGCAGGCAGCCTTGTATTAAAAGATTTAAAGGCAAATAGGATATATTATGGAAGTCCAGTAAAGGAGGTAAGAAGGATTGAAACCTGTAATGATAATTGCTGAGGCAGGGGTTAATCACAATGGCGATTTGAATTTGGCTAAGCGTTTAGTTGATATGGCCTGTGATGCAAAAGCAGACGCGGTTAAGTTTCAATTTTATCACACGGAGCAATTAGCTGTTCCTACGCTACAAAAGACAAAATATCAAAAGAGGAATACGGGTTGTGATGATTCACAATTTGATATGCTTAAAAAACTTGAGCTGTCAGCAAAAGATATGGAAGAACTTTTTTGGTACTGTAAGAGTAAAAACATACAGTTCTTATCGTCAGCCTTTGAGGAAGAAAGCTATGAATATCTAGAACAACTAGGCGTTCAAATACTCAAAATTCCTTCTGGAGAGATTACGAATTATTTGCTATTAAAAAGACTATCTTACCTAAAACAAGATATCATTTTATCAACTGGCATGGCTAGCTTTGATGAAATTAAGGATGCAATAGAATTACTAGAAAGCAATCATATACAAAGACAAATTATCCTTTTGCATTGTATTAGCTCTTATCCCACAAAACTATCAGAGGTAAATTTACGAGTAATGGAATCACTTCGTACTACGTTTTTAAAACAAGTTGGATTCTCAGATCATACCATCGGATACGAGGCAGGTCTAGCCGCGGTAGCAATGGGAGCAACTGTAATTGAAAAACACATTACGCTTAACAAGGAATGGAATGGGCCAGACCATAGAGTTAGTATGGAGCCCAATGAATTTAAGAATTATGTGAATTCGATTCGACGAGTGGAACAAGCACTTGGAAATGGAGAGAAAACACTGACAGAGGAGGAACAACAAAATAAAAAATTGGTAAGAAAATATCTAGTTGCGACAAGACCAATCAAACAAGGGGATACGTTTACATTCGAAAACATCGGCGTCAAACGAGTCGGAGAGGGAATTACCCCTATGAGAATCAATGAGATACTTGGTAGAAAGGCACAAATAGATTATGAAAAGGATGAGAGGATCAAAGAGTGAAGAAGCTTTGTGTGGTGACAGGAAGTAGAGCGGAATATAGCTTGTTAAAGCCTGTGATGTTAAGAATCCTTGAAGACAAAGAGTGTGAGCTTTTACTAATTGTTGCAGGGATGCATCTGGACACAAGATATGGAATAACAGAGCAAGAGATTATAAAAGATGGATTTTCGATACAAGAAAAAATAGAAATGAATTTGGCAACAGATACAAAAACAGGTATATGTAAATCAACAGGTCTTGGCTTACTTTCTTTTGGAGATGCATATGAGCGAATGAAACCAGATATGGTTATTTTATTGGGAGATCGATATGAGATATTATCTGCGGCAGTGGCAGCTTGTATCTGTAACATTCCTATTGCACATATACATGGTGGTGAAATAACTAAAGGAAGTATCGATGACTGCATGCGTCATGCAATTACGAAAATGAGCTATCTGCATTTTACCTGCGCCAATGAATATCAAAGACGTGTCATTCAGCTAGGAGAAGACCCAAAACGTGTGTATCAGGTAGGAGCATTAGGAATTGAAAATATAACACGATTGTCATTACTTTCTAGAGAGGAATTAGAAACTTGTTTAGCAATCACACTTCATGAGCCATATCTGGTGGTTACCTACCATCCTATGACCCTAGATGAGAAGGAGACAAAATATCAAATCAAAGAGTTATTATTGGCCTTAGATTCGTTTGTGGATTATCAAATCATTTTTACAAGAAGTAATTCTGATGCTGGTGGGGATATTATCAATAAAAAAATTGACACTTATATATTAAAAAATAAAGCCAGAGCCATGGTCTTTTCATCTCTTGGAAGCCTACGCTATTTTAGTCTTGTCAAATACGCCAAGGCGGTAATTGGCAATTCTTCAAGTGGCATTTTGGAAGTACCTTATCTAAGAATACCTGTCGTTAACATTGGAGAACGACAAGAAGGAAGAATTAAGCCTGACTTTGTAATTAATTCAAAGCCAACCGCTAAGGAAATAGCTAGAGGAATACACCATGCAATCACTCACGATTGGAAGAATGAAAAAGGAGATAATCCTTATTATAAAGAAAATACCAGTAAGAATATAATAAATATTATCAAACAAAACCTAAATCAAGGGATTCAATTGAAAAAGGGTTTTTATCAATTAAAACAGGAAAAGGATTGATAAATGTATGAATTTTTTAGCAATAATACCTGCAAGAAGTGGTTCAAAAGGCATACCAGATAAAAATATTAAACAAATAAATAACAAGCCACTGATAGCCTATACCATAGAGGCATGCAAAAAATCACAGATTTTTGATGAGATAATTGTATCAACAGATTCCGCTTCTTATGCTGAAATAGCAATTCAATATGGTGCAAGTGTGCCATTTTTAAGGTCTTTAGAGCTTGCAAGTGATACGGCTTTCTCCAATGAAGTAATTCTAGAAGTACTAAACCAATATCATAATCAAGGAAAAGACTTCACGTATTTTATGCTTTTACAACCTACATCCCCCCTTAGAAAAGTTCGTCACATAATTGAAAGTGCACAGATAGTAGTAGAGAAAAAAGCGGATGCTTTAGTAAGTGTTTGTAAAGTGGAACACCCATCTTTTTTACATGTTTCTCTAGACGCAAAGGGAAGAATTCAAACGGATTGTTTGCACAAAAGAAAAAGAAGGCAAGATAGCGTAATGCAATATCGAATCAATGGTGCTATTTATATAGCTACTACAGAGTTTTTTATGAAAGCAAAAGATTTTTATGGGGAGAATACATACGCATATCTCATGAAAGAGGAGGAGTCAATTGACATCGACAATGAATTTCAATTTGAACTTGCAACTTGGCTTATGAGTCGGTCTGAATAGAAAAAGGAGTATTGCCATACAAAGCAATGCTCCTTTTGAATATAGGATAAATTAACATCAGATAGTGATTTTTACCTTATACGTAAGTAACCAATCATTAATCATTAACATATAGGCGATGAGCTGAGGTGCAGCCATAAGCTGACCATACCATGGAGAACCATAATCGGATGGAGTATTGATAAAAAAGTATACTTTTGCTTTATCAATAAACTGTAGAAGGGGAGAGGATGGCTCTTCAATTACTTCGATTAGTTTTTTTGCAAGTAGGCTTTCGTATCCAGGGTCATAGGTTTTTGGATATGGAGATTTCTTTCTAAACAACACCTCTTCTGGGAGCAGTCCAATAGAAGCTTCGCGTAGTAGACTTTTTACAACTTCATTATGATATTTCATTGACCAAGGAACATTAAATACATATTCTGCCAAACGATGGTCAGCAAATGGAACTCTTGCCTCTAATCCTGAATACATACTACAGCGATCCATTCTTGTTAGTAAGGTTTGCATAAACCACTTTATGTTAAGGAAAGATATCTCACGTCTACGTGATTCGGTTTTATTTTCGCTGTATAAATGAGGAGTTTGCGCTATGGATTCTTCATAGGTTTTCTGTACATACTCATCCATATTTAGTTCGTTTAAAAAATCATCTTTAAGCAATGCCTTACGTGGTTCTAAATTCATCGTCCAAGGAAATGTTTGTGCCTGAAAACATTCCTCTTTGTGAAACCAAGGATAGCCCCCAAAAATTTCATCAGCACACTCGCCTGTTAGTGTTACCGCATTATATTCCTTTACTAGAGAGCAAAAATATAGCATAGAGGAATCCACATCTGCCATGGAAGGAAGGTCGTGTGCTCGAACCGAATCTTTTAGTTTTTCGGCAAGGCTAAGTTTGTCACATTCAAGAAAAATGTGCTTGGAATCTAGGAACTTAGCCATTTTTTCTGCCCATGGTCTGTCTTGTGAAGGCTGAAATGAGTTCGACTTAAAGTATCTGTTATTGTTGACAAAATCAAAAGAAAACGTAGAAAGCTGTTTATTTTTCTTTTTTAATTCGTTGGCGCACACGGCGGAAACGATGCTACTATCAAGACCACCAGATAAGAAGGTACAAATCGGGATATCAGAAACCATTTGACGCTTGATTGAATCTTGAATTAAAAAGGAGGTTTTGGCAACTGTCTCCTCTAGAGAATCCGTATGTTCATAAGCCTCAAGCTGCCAATATTGATGTAGATGTAAACCATCTTTACCAAACTGACAATAATAGCCTGGAAGAACTTCATTCATGTCTTTAAATACACCAATGCCAGGGGTTTTTGCAGGCCCGATGCTAAAGATTTCATTGAGTCCGTTTATGTCTACTTCTGGTTGAATGAATGGATGCTCAAAGATGCCTTTTATTTCTGAAGAAAAAATGAGAGTATCCTCTTTTTGGGTGTAAAAAAGAGGTTTGATTCCAAAGCGATCGCGAAATAGATAAAGTTCATTTTTCCTTTCGTCACTAATTGCAAAAGCAAATATTCCATTTAGTTTTTGTACGAAGGAGGGACCATATTCTATAAAACCAATTAAGATTACCTCTGTATCACATGAGGTGAAAAAGGAATGACCTTTTGCTTTTAGGTCCTCTCTAAGTTCTATCGTATTATAGAGCTCTCCATTGTATACAATCGTATAATTGCTATTATAATAGGTTCTGGTCATGGGTTGGTGGCCACCAGCCAAGTCTATGATGGATAATCTTACATGAGCAAATGCAAAGGCATCCGAAAGATAAGTGCCATCATCATCAGGACCGCGATGCTTTTGTACGGTATTCATTCTAGTTAATATTTCATTATAATAGTTTGATGAATTTGAGTAATGCTCGTAAGGATTAAAAAAACCTGCAATACCACACATATTATGTCCCCTTTTGATATTTATTGTTAAGACATGAAATCAATGTCTTATATAAAGTACTATGCTTCATATTATGTAAAAATAATTAAATATGTGAAATAAAATCAATATATGTTATAATGATTGAAAAAATAAGATGGAGATAACAATGAAAGCGATTATAGTATATTTTTCTTTGGAGGGTAATGTAAAATTTGTAGCAGAAAAAATTAAGAAGCAGTTGAATGCTGATATGCTATGTTTGACTCCTAAAAAAGAGTATCCAACTGGGAAGGTAAGTAAATTCTTCTGGGGTGGAAAAAGTGTTATATTTAATGAAAAACCGAAGCTAGAATCGTATCAATTTAATAAAGAAGATTATGATGTTATTGTGATTGGTACACCAGTTTGGGCAAGTAGCTATACTCCTCCAATTAAAACATTTTTATCAGAAAATGATTTGAGTGGAAAAAGTGTTGCTTTCTTTGCTTGCCAGTCGGGAAATGATGCAAGTAAGTGTTTTGAAAAATTAAAAAATGAACTTAAGAATTGTCAAGTTGCAGCAACACTTGCATTGGTTAATCCAGCGAAAAAGAAAACAAATGAAGATCAGCTACAAATTGATACATTTTGCTATAATATCTTAAATCATATAAAGTAAAAGCATAGCGACCTTGGGGTTACGAAATAGTAACCCTTTTGGAAGTTTTATCCTTAAAGATATTGCTTTTCCTGTCAAATGCTGATATGATAAATCCATGAATTCTAGATTCATTTCTAGCGCATCTTCGCGCACTTATCCAAAACTAATTATTTTTACCAAAAACCACATATGCTTATTATCAGAGAGGAGGAACATGCTTGGGGAGGTAATTAATTGCAGACCAAAAAAAACGAAAAAAACATACAATAAAAGATTGATACGAAAACGTTTAGAAAAGAAACGATTCGACCTTTTAGTAGAACAACTTGAAGGGAAGAATGGAAAAGACTATGTTATTGTCAAAAAAATTTCTTTTCTTGCAAAGTTATTGGAACTATTAACCCATTCTTTTTATATTTTGGTGCGTATCCTTATATGGGGAATCCTTTGTTTCTTAATTACAATAGGAATCAATACCGCACTTAATGGACAACTTAGGCAACAGGCAATGCAGGTTTTTAGCCAATTAATTGGAGGCTGATCCATGAATAATAAAAAGCACAGATTCTATCGTATTAGCTTAGTGTTATTTATTTTATTGAGCTTTGTATGTCAAATGGCTAGCAAGACAGACACGTGCGTAGGCCAAAAGCTCACCATTTATTACGTGAATCACTTGATTGTGGTTAAGGATGATAATCAAATGTTTTATCAGTCAAGAGATTTCCTGTGTCATAGGAAAGTAGAAAAAGAAGTATTATCCAAGTCCAAAAAAGATAAAATAAGAGTCACGCAACCAGATTAAGTTTTATTGTAGAAAAATTGTAAAAGTAATTGTAATCTTTTCCTTTTTACAATATAATTATGTCGAAGGACAAAGGTGTCGTTATAGGCACTTTTTGTCCTTTTTTGTGTATCCTTTAACAAAAAAGATGAATTGGCCGAAAGCGCATCCTTTGTTTTGAATACAAATATACGAAAAGGGAGAAATTACGATGAGAGAAAAACTTAGATATGCCGCAAACAGACATAAAAGAAAACAGGCAGAGCAAATTTTTGAAGGTATTTCTAATGGAAGAAAGGCAGCCCTTTATAACTGGTTTAAAGATTGCTGGCTCCAGCTAGATGTAGTAAAAAGGACGTTGATATCATCACAAGGAACTGCGCAAATCATTCAAGAAGTTTTAAATGATTCGCAAAAAAGGTCACAGACAATGATAGAAGTTTTTTTATGTGATGTAAGTGGAAAGGTCATTGCATCTTCCTTTACAAGGCACATTGGGAATGATTTTTCAGAGTTTCCTAATATAAAAAAGGGAATCAAGAATGAAAATTATATGTATGGTCCATATTGCGATAAGGCAACACTTGATATAGATTTGAAACAAAAACCTTTTTTTGATGAAGTAACCTTACTTTTTTCCACTCCCCTTGAGATAAATGGGCAACTATATATTTTACTGGCAAGGGTATTAAACGATGATATGAGCAACGTGATTCAAGAGGAGGATACCCATATTTATAAAGATTCTGGTGATAATTATTTATTTATGATTCAAAGCAATAGAGGAATCGAGCCAGGGACCGCAATCTCACGAAGTCGGTTTGAAGACCAAACTTTTTCTTTGGGAGATAATCTAAAAGATGGTATCAAAACAAAGCATTGGGATATTGTTAAAATAAAAGATCATACAGAATTCGAAGTTATTTTTACCGACCCAGCTACTGGTAAGCTTCATCAAGGGGTTCAAAATACAATACATAACGAAGAAAATCTTGATTGTTGGCCTGGATATCCAGATTACAGGCATATCATGGTAGGGGGAAAAGGGACAATTATTAAGCCACCTTATTCTGATGAAGTATGGGGTATGATGTGTGAAGGAGATATTGAAGATATTTATCACTATTCTCATTTGAGCCGAAGAATTCCAATCTATCTTGGTATTTTGGCGTCTTCCTCTTTATTGGTTCAATACGTATTGGATTCTTTTTTATCGAATCAATTACTATCAGGAGGAATCATAATCCTTTATACCATTTTCGTCACTTATGCTATATGCAAAAAAACAATCGTAACCCCACTCAATAACGTAACCAACACTTTATGGGATATTGCTGAGGGAGAAGGAGACTTAACCAAGCGTCTGCCAATGGATTCCACCAATGAGATAGGTCAGCTAATCCGATGGTTCAATAAATTTATAAGCAATCAAATGAATATGATAATTCGGGTTAAAAACTCCTTAAAGGCATCTCAAAAAACAGTGACAACAGTGTCAAATTCGAATCAAAAGATTCAAAATAGTATGAGAAGTATAGAAGAAATGGTCCATACCTTATCAAATAATGCGATGGAACAAAATCAATTATTTCATAATACGCAAATAGAAGTGAATAAGATAGCAGATTGTTTAGAAAATAATGAATTAAGTCATTTGGTTGAAACAATGAAAGAAAAAACGGCAAGTGCTACTGTTTTTAAAAATGATCCAGTTAAAGTTCAACAAGAGGCAAATCTTGTAAATCAAGAACTAGAACATGCCATGGTAAAAGCAATGGGAAGCATATCATCGTTGGAAAAGGAATCCTTAGAGATTACCAATATTATTAGTACCATTAATCGAATTAGCAAACAAACGAGTCTATTAGCTTTAAATGCATCGATTGAGGCAGCTCGTGCAGGAGAAGTAGGAAAAGGATTTGCGGTAGTTGCACAAGAGATTAAAAGTCTATCAGAAGGAACGAATGAGGCAACTACTGTAATAGAAGGACTGATTCATACCATTCAAAATGAAATCAATCAAACGAATGCTAGCTTCATGGCGATAGAAAATAAAGTGAAGACGAGTATTGAAAATTCTACAGAAAGTATGAAGGCGGTAAGCCTTGTCATTGATATATCAAAAACGATATCATATATCTTAGAAACCATGTCAGAACAATCTGTGTTGATGAATGAAGTTAGAAGTAATATATTGATGATGGCAAAGCAAAATGAAGAAAATTCAATTCGTGGAGAAACAAGCAGCAAAGAAGCATTAGAGTTGGTATCTTATATCAATAAACAAACAGGAAAGCTTTCTAAGGTAATTGAAAGCTTAGAATATTCTACTGCGGATTTAAATGAAATGGTAGAGTCTTTTAAAATAGAGAAATAGTAGTCAAAGTTATAATTTTAGTTAAAAAAATGAGGTGTGGCAACACCTCATTTTTTTATATCTTTAAGCTCCATTTTGAGCAGTCCCATATATCAGTGGAAAGCCCTTCATAAAAATCAGGCTCATGACAAATTAAAAGAATGCTTCCCTTATATTCTTTTAGAGCTCGTTTTAACTCTGCTTTTGCATCCACATCTAAGTGATTAGTAGGCTCGTCTAAAAGTAAAATATTAGTTTCTCGATTCATTAATTTACATAATCGAACTTTGGCTTGTTCTCCACCACTTAAAACACGTACCTGACTTTCAATATGTTTGGTGGTCAATCCACATTTAGCCAGTGCAGAACGCACTTGATACTGGGTATAGGAAGGGAACTCTTTCCATATTTCTTCAATGCATGTGGAGGTATTATCAGGAGCCATCTCCTGTTCAAAATAGCCTATGTATAAATAATCACCAAGTGCTGCCTCACCGCTTAGTGGCTTAATTAATCCTAATATGCTCTTTAACAATGTAGTCTTTCCGATTCCATTTGCTCCAGTTAATACAATTTTTTGTCCACGTTTCATAGAAAGGTTTAACGGTTTAGAGAGTGCCTCATCATAGCCGATTACAAGGTCTTTTGTTTCAAAGATGTATTTACCTGCTGCTCTAGCATTCTGAAAATGAAATTCAGGCTTTGGTTTCTCACGAACCAATTCAATTTTTTCCATTTTATCTAGTTTCTTTTGTCTAGACATTGCCATATTTCTAGTTGATACACGCGCTTTATTTCTTGCAACGAAATCCTCTAATTCAGCAATTTCTTGTTGTTGTCTATTGTAAGCAGCATTTAGCTGGGCTTTTTTGATTGCATATACTTCTTGGAATTTATCATAATCACCCACATAACGGTTTAATTCTTGGTTATCCATGTGATAAATTAGGTTTACAACACTATTTAAGAATGGAATATCATGAGAGATTAAGATAAAAGCATTTTCATACTCTTGTAAATAACGTTTTAGCCATTCTATATGTGTTACGTCAAGGTAGTTGGTAGGCTCATCCAGTAGTAAAATATCTGGCTTTTCTAATAAGAGTTTGGCAAGCAATACTTTTGTTCTTTGACCACCGCTTAAGTCCATTACATCTCTGTCAAGACCTAGTTCATCAATGTCAAAGGCATGACTGATTTCTTCGATTTTAGAATCTATAACATAAAAGTCGTGTGCCATTAAAAGATCTTGAATGATACCAAGTTCATCCATCATGTTCGCAAGTTCTTCTTCCGAAGCTTCTCCCATTTTGTCACAGATAGCATTCATTTTTGACTCCATATCAAACAAAAATGCGTAGGCTGATTTTAATACATCTCGTATGGTCATACCTTTTTCTAATGCAGTATGCTGATCGAGATAACCCACACGCACATTTTTTGACCACTCTACTTTACCGTCGTCAGGCATAAGCTTTCCAGTAATAATATTCATGAAAGTAGACTTACCTTCTCCATTTGCTCCAATTAAGCCAATGTGTTCACCCTTTAACAAGCGAAAAGATACATTATTAAAAATGGCTCTGTCACCAAAACCATGGCTTAAGTTTTCAACATTTAATATACTCATAAAATCTCCTTTGGCTGTGCATACTTTAATAGATAGTAATTCAAGATCCGCTTTGACGATTATAATATATCAGGAGACGTTTTTCAACAGAATTTGTTTGGATAAAAGAGAATTTGTTTAGATAAAAGAGAATTAATTCTTCGAGCAATATGAAAGAAACACTTTGTGCCTACAAGCACAAAGTGTTCGTTCAATTAAACAATGTGTAGTTTGATTTGCAAGGAATGTATGAGGTCAATCCATGTATCAGATATGCCGCAATCAGTGATAATGGTATCAAAATCTTCAATGTTTGCAAAATAGGAGGATTTTATAATAGAAAATTTACTGGAATCGATTAAAAGAATTTTTTCAATACCAGATTTAAAAATAGCTTGTTTGGTCGCGATTTCGTAATTATTTGCACAGGTCACTCCTAAAGTTTCATGAACGCCAGCAGCAGAAATAAAAACCTTACTCGCTCGTGTATGTTGAATAAGCGAAAGTCCTTCCATACTTTCAAACATTTCTGTATTAGCATGATAGTATCCACCTGCAAAGATAATGGATATATTTGTCTTATCTACAAGTTGATTTAAGATGTTGCGGTTATAGCAAAGGATGGTTGCACTAAGTGTGGAAGGTAAAGCCTTTGCAAGATACTCTGTTGTGGAACCAGTATCAATAATTAAAATGTCATTTTCCTCAATCAAGGTTGCTGCAAAGCTTCCAATGCGTCTTTTTTCTTCCATAAAAGAAGTAACAGCACTTCCTAAAGCGTAATGATCGTCTGCATGATCCAAAGGTTTGGTAGTCTCAAAATTATAGAAGAAAGCACCATATTGATTTCTAATGATGCCTTGTTTTATTAGCTGATTTAGATCTCTTCGTATTGTCATTTCAGAAACGTTAAATTTTGCAGCAAGTTCTTTTGCAGAAGCTCCCTGTGAATCTTTTATTATTTTTATTAAATGATTCATGCGTTCATATTTTTTGCTCATGACAATACAGCGATCCTTTCTGGATATGACAGTTCATATTCCTTATAATGTGAATATTCTAACATTTCTATGAATAATATGCAATAAAATGTTGGAAAAGTAACATACTTTAACAAAAGTATTGACTATATGTGGAGAGAATGATAAAATCAAATTAAATAAATTATATTATAAATTTGATTTTGGACGTAACGATTTGCGTAGCAACGAGGCTATTTTTAAGATATAAGGTAACTTAAAAGTAGCCAATTTTATGCCAAGCTTTGCTATAATATGATAAGTTATATTTAAGTCCAAGCGTTTGGTCTTAAGTTAATTTATAAAATGTCGTATAACGACCCCACATCTTGAAGGAGGAAAATATTATTATGAAAAAGAAACTTTTATCATTCGTTTTAGCAGGCTGTATGATAGCTTCATTAACTGCATGTGGAAGTTCAAGTAAAACTACAGAACCTACCAATGATAGTTCTAAAACAGAGACAACAGAATCAACAGACGCAGCAACCGATACAAAGGAAGATGCAGTAGCAGAAGGTGAGGCATCTGCAGATGGGTATGAGCTTGCATTAGTAACTGACATTGGAACCATTGATGACAAATCATTCAATCAAGGTGCTTGGGAAGGTGTAGTTCAATATGCAAAAGAAAGCGGTAAGTCTTATAAATATTACCAGCCAGCAGAAAAAACAACAGATTCTTATGTAGAAACCATAGATTTAGCAATTGAAGGTGGAGCTAAAGTAGTAGTTTGCCCAGGCTATTTATTTGAAGAAGCAGTATTTATTTCTCAAGATAAATATACAGATGTAAAGTTCATCCTATTAGATGGAGAACCACATAATGCGGATTATTCCGAATATAAGACTGCTGATAACACTATGGCTATCTTATTTCAGGAAGATGAGGCTGGATTCTTAGCAGGATATGCAGCAGTAAAAGACGGTTATACAAAGCTTGGTTTCATGGGCGGTATGGCAGTACCAGCAGTTATCCGTTTTGGATACGGGTTTGTTCAAGGTGCTGATTATGCAGCAAGTGAATTAGGACTTGATTCAGTTGAAATTTCTTACCACTATACAGGCGGATTCGATGCAACTCCAGAAGTACAGACTTTAGCAGCTTCTTGGTATGGTGCAGGTACAGAAGTAATCTTTGGCTGTGGTGGTGGAGTTGGTAACTCAGTTATGGCAGCAGCAGAAGCAAATGGTAAAGCAGTTATTGGTGTAGACGTTGATCAATCTCCTGAATCAGATACCGTAATTACTTCAGCTATGAAGAAGTTATCCGTATCTGTATATGATGGAATTAAAGCCGTATATGACAACGCATTTCAAGGTGGAAAAACCACTACATTTACTGCAGCTAACGATGGTGTAGGTCTTCCAATGGAAACATCTAAATTCAAGACTTTTTCATCAGATGATTATGATTCTGTTTTTGCGAAACTTGCAGGTGGAGAAATCAAAATCAACAATGATACAAAAGAAAGTGATACAAACGCAGCAGTTGGAGCATTTGGTCTAAAAGTTGCAAAAGTAAACGTTGTACAATAATTCCTATCGTAATAGCGAATAGATAATAGAGTATAAAAATGTTTGAATAAGCATTTTTTGTTAACTATAAAAGGGGATGCTATTTAGCATCCTCTTTTTTAAAATAAACGTTGAGGTGAACATATGGAATACATTATTGAAATGCTTGGTATAACAAAAGAATTTCCAGGAATTATAGCCAATGACGACATTACACTTCAAATTAAAAAAGGTGAGATACATGCATTGCTTGGAGAAAATGGAGCAGGTAAATCCACACTTATGAGTGTATTGTTTGGACTTTATCAACCAGAAAAAGGGATGATTAAAGTAAAAGGCAAGGAAGTAAAGATTAACAGTCCTTTGGATGCAAATGCTTTAGGCATCGGAATGGTACATCAGCATTTTAAATTAGTGCATAATTTTACAGTATTACAAAATATTGTATTAGGAATGGAAAGCGTAAAATATGGCTTGATGGAAATGAAAGAGGCAAGAAAAAAAGTTGTGGCCTTAAGTGAAAAATACAATCTATTTGTAGAGCCTGATGCTCTTATTTCTGATATCACAGTTGGTATGCAGCAACGTGTTGAAATATTAAAAATGCTGTATCGAGAGAATGAAATACTTATCTTTGATGAGCCGACAGCGGTTCTTACACCTCAAGAAATTGATGAATTGATGAACATCATGAAGAACCTGACAAAGGAAGGAAAATCAATCATCTTTATAACTCACAAATTGAATGAAATTAAGGCAGTTGCAGACCGATGCTCTGTACTTCGCCGTGGAAAATATATTGGAACTGTGGAAGTGAAAGATACGGACAAACAGGCCATGTCTGAAATGATGGTGGGACGCAAAGTTAATTTAAAGATTGAGAAAAAGGACAGTAAGCCTGGTGAAGTGGTATTAGATGTAATTGGACTTACTGTGAATGCAAAAAAAGAAGGACATACAAAAAGTGTGGTAAACAACACTACATTTAAAGTACGAAGAGGTGAAGTAGTTTGTATTGCTGGAATTGACGGAAATGGTCAAAGCGAACTAGTTCAGGCAATCACTGGATTATCAGGAATGGATTCTGGTAAAGTGCTTTTAAATGGAGAAGATATATCGAAAAAGAGTATCCGCTATAAAAATACACATGGTATGTCACATATCCCAGAAGATAGACATAAGCATGGCTTGGTTCTTGATTATACATTAGGAGAAAATCTGGTATTACAAGAGTATTTTACTCCTGAATTTCAAAAGAATGGATTTTTAAAATTTAAAAAAATTGAAGAATATGCAAAAAAATTAATTGAGAAATATGATATTCGAAGTGGGCAAGGGAGTATTACCAGTGCCAGAAGTATGTCTGGAGGGAATCAGCAAAAAGCCATTATAGCAAGAGAAATAGATAAGAATCCGGATATACTCATAGCGGTACAGCCGACTCGTGGTTTGGATGTTGGAGCAATTGAATTCATACATAAACAAATCATAGAGCAAAGAGACAATGGGAAAGCAGTTTTACTCATATCTCTTGAGCTAGATGAAGTTATGAATTTAAGTGACCGCATTTTAGTAATTTACGAAGGAGAACTTGTAGCAGATTTAGATCCAAAGACAGTTACGATTCAAGAACTTGGACTTTACATGGCAGGATCTAAGAAAGAGGAGGTGAAGTAGCATGAATGAGGCAAAGAAAAAGAATTATGTAGGCTTAATGTCGTCCATTTTTGCTATTATTGTAGGACTTTTATTTGGTTTTGTCGTTTTAATTATTAGTAATCCTTCTCAAGCATTACCAGGCTTTTTAACGATATTAACTGGTTCTTTTACACATGGTTTAAAGGGAGTAGGACAAGTATTTTATTATGCGACACCAATTATCTTGACAGGACTTTCTGTAGGATTTGCTTTTAAAACAGGACTTTTTAATATTGGAACGCCTGGTCAATTTATCGTTGGTGCTTTTGCAGCAATTATTGTAGGAATAAGGGGTGGTTTCTTAGGAAATGCACAATGGATTGTTGCAGTAATTGCAAGTATGATAGCGGGCGCATTATGGGCTTTAATCCCAGGTGCATTCAATGCATACTTTAATGTTAATGTAGTAATTGCATGTATCATGATGAATTATATTGGTATGTATTTTGTTAATTTCAGTGTAAAGGGAAGCAAGGTGTTATTTGATTCACTGCGTAACCAATCACTTCCAATTGCTAAAACCGCACAAATTCCAAAAATGGGATTAAATGTTATTTTTCCTGATTCTAGTATCAATGGTGGATTCTTTATTGCAGTAATCGCAGTAATCGCCATTCACATTTTATTAAATCGAACCACCTTTGGTTTTGAATTAAAGGCAGCAGGTTTTAATAGAGATGCTAGTAAATATGCGGGAATGAACGAAAAAAGAAATGTTATTTTATCTATGATGATTGCAGGTGCACTTGCAGGCCTTGCAGGAGGGCTTTTATATCTTGCAGGTTCTGGAAAACATATCGAAGTAGTAGATGTATTGGCTTCAGAAGGATTTACAGGTATTTCGGTAGCACTTCTTGGTTTATCCAATCCAATTGGTATTCTTTTAGCTGGCTTATTCATTGCTTACATTACAGCAGGTGGATTTTATTTGCAGTTATTTGAGTTTTCAACAGAAATTATAGATATTATTGTAGCAGTTATTATTTATTTTAGTGCATTTGCACTCATTATTAAAACTTTTATGGAACGTTTAGATAAGAAAAGAAATGGAGGTAAAAAAGCATGAATATAGTATTTTCCGTATTTCAGCAAACCATGTTTTTTACAATTCCCCTACTAATAGTAGCTCTTGGTGGAATGTTTTCTGAGCGTTCTGGTATTATCAATATCGCGCTTGAAGGTATTATGATCATGGGAGCATTTGTTAGTATTTTATTCATCAACCGTACACAAGGAGTGTTAAGCGGACAAACACAATTAATCTTAGCAGTAGTCATAGCAGCAATTGCAGGTATGCTATTTTCACTCTTTCATGCGTTTGCTTCCATCAATATGAAAGCGGATCAGACCATTAGTGGTACTGCGCTCAATTTGTTTGCACCTGCATTTGCAATATTTGTTGCAAGAATACTTCAAGGTGTACAACAAATTCAATTTACTAACACATTTCGTATTGAATCCGTACCAGTGCTTGGAAATATTCCAATTATTGGGGATCTATTTTTTAAGAACACTTATATTACTACGTACATTGGGATTTTGATTTTGATTCTATCAACGATTGTATTATATAAAACCAAGTTTGGCTTGAGACTTCGTGCATGTGGAGAACATCCACAGGCGGCGGATTCTGTAGGAATTAATGTATATAAAATGCAATATGCAGGTGTATTAATCTCTGGTGCTTTTGCAGGGATTGGTGGCTTGGTGTTTGTTATTCCAACATCTACGAATTTTAATGCAACGGTTGCTGGATATGGATTCCTTGCTTTAGCAGTACTTATTTTTGGACAATGGCATCCAGTACGAATCTTATTTGCTTCCTTTTTCTTTGGATTAATGAAGACAATTGCAGCATCTTATTCAGGAATTCCAGTTTTGGCTTCTCTTGGAGTACCAAGTTATATTTACAAAATGGTACCATATGTAACAACTTTAGTTGTGCTTGTGTTTACCTCTAAAAATTCTCAAGCACCAAGAGCGGAAGGTATTCCTTATGACAAAGGAGCAAGGTAGGTAGCGCATGAAAATTAGATTTTATAATGCTAGAATATTAACAATGGCAAATGGGTTTGAGATAATAAGAGGAGAACTTTGGGTAGAAGGAAATAAGATCTCTTATGTTGGAACCAATCCAAAAGAATCAAACTTAAGATGTGACGAAGTGATATGGGATAGAGAAATTGACGTGTCAGGGAATCTTTTAATGCCTGGATTTAAGAATGCACATACGCATTCAGGTATGACGTTTTTAAGATCTTATGCAGATGATCTACCTCTTCTTGACTGGTTGCATAATCAAGTGTTTCCTATGGAGGCAAAGCTTAATTTAGACCATATATACGATTTTAGTAAACTGGCTATTATGGAATATTTAACAAGTGGTGTAACGGCTAATTTTGATATGTATCTTTCGCCTAAGCCAATTGTAGATGCATCTGTTGATTGTGGTTTTCGAACGGTGCTTGTTGGAGCGATGAACGATTTTACACAGTCTGTTGAAGAAATGGAAACATTTTACAAAACATATAATCAGTATCATGAATTAATTAGTTACAAACTTGGATTTCATGCGGAATACACAACAGGAAGAGAAAAGCTAGAAAAAATTGCGTCTTTAGCAAATCATTACAAAGCACCCGTATATACACATAATTCAGAAAGTCAGTCAGAAGTTGAAGGATGTTTGAAACAATATGGTCAAACACCTACAGCATTCTTAAATAGTCTTGGTATGTTTGAATATGGTGGTGGTGGGTATCACTGCATTCATATGACAGACGAAGATATGGCCATCTTCAAAGAGCATGATATGTCAGTGGTAACCAATCCAGGGTCGAATGTAAAGCTTGCTAGTGGGATTGCTCCTCTTGTGAAGATGAAGGAGATGGGAATCAATCTAGCAATTGGAACGGATGGACCAGCAAGTAACAATTGCCTTGATATGTTTCGCGAAATGTTTCTTGTTACAGGCTTGCAAAAATTGCAATTAAACGATGCCGCTGCAATGGATGGAAATGATGTTCTTTCAATGGCAACGCTTGGAGGAGCAAAAGCCATGGGGCTTAATGATTGTGATACGTTGGAAGTAGGTAAATTGGCAGATATTATCATGATAGATTTGAATCAACCGAATATGAGGCCAATTCATAATATTACAAAAAATATTGTTTATAGTGGAAGCAAACAAAATGTTAAGATGACAATGGTAAACGGTGTTATTTTATATGAAGATGGCGTATTCCATATTGGCGAGGAACCAGCTGCATTGTATGAAAGAATTGAATCCATTGTTCAAAATATGAAAAAATAGGTACCAGTAGGTACAAGAAGGAGTGAATATGTTAACATCAAAATTATTTGATCATACGATATTAAAAGCAGATGCAACAAAGGAACAGGTAGCAAAAATATGTGACGAAGCACTTGAACACAACTTTGCTTCCGTGTGCGTAAATCAATATTATACAGCATTTGTTGCAGAAAAATTAAAAGGAAGCGATGTGGATGTCTGCACAGTTGTTGGTTTTCCACTTGGAATGATGTCTACCAAAGCTAAGTGCTTTGAAACGGAAATGGCTATTTTAGATGGTGCTACAGAAATTGATATGGTTATTAATGTAGGTGCCTTAAAAGATAAAGACTATGCTTTTGTTTTAGAAGATATTAAAAAGGTTAAAGAAGCGTGTACAGACAAAGCGATTCTAAAGGTTATTATAGAAGCATGCTTATTAACAGATGAAGAAAAAGTGAAGGCATGTGAACTATCAAAGGAGGCAGGAGCTGATTTTGTTAAGACATCAACCGGATTTAGTACAGGCGGTGCAAAAGTAGAAGATGTAAGACTGATGAGACAGACGGTTGGACCTAATGTAGGCGTGAAAGCCTCTGGCGGTATACGCGATAAGAAGACGGCCGAAGCTATGGTAGAAGCTGGTGCAAATCGCTTGGGTACAAGCGCAACAGTTGAAATTATAAAATAATTCAAAAAAGAATGTGTGTTACAGCACGTTCTTTTTTGTATAAAAGGAAATGAAATTAAAGGGTGGAGGGGCATTATGACTGTAAAGGAAGCATTTGAGATAATAACAATATTACAAAAAATGAATCCCCTTACAAAAGAAAAGGCGATTGGTTTTGCAACCATAAGAACTTTTCAAAAGGGTGAGTTTATTTTTATGGATAAGGAAGAAGTAAATCAAGTTTATTTTGTGGTAAAAGGATATGTGTCCATTTTTAAGGTAAATAAAAAATTAGATAAAAAAGTAATTTTTCTATACAAAGCTGGTGAAATGTTAAATGAAGTAATTCTACAAGAACCAGTAGCATCTGTTAGTTGTGAAACCTTGAGTGAAGTAACGATCTTGTCCTTTAAAAGAAAAGCGTTTTTATCATTCATGGAGCAGGATTTTGAGTTAACAAAATTGGTGATGGAATCCATGGCGCTAAAGGTAAGAAGATTATATCATCAGCTTGGAAACACATCAAACATGATGAATCTTGAAAAACAAGTGGCTGCTAAGTTATGGAAACTTGCAAAGGACTTTGGAGTGAAAGATAAAGATGAAATTCAGATTGATTTTGATTTATCCATAACATTTTTAGCGGATATGCTTGGCTCAAAGAGGGAGTCAATCTCTAGGGTTGTGAAATGCTTGACAGAAAAAGAAATTATAAAAGTAAGGAAGAATCGATTTTACATTTGCGACCCAGAGCGTCTTATCAGGGTAGTTAAAAGCGAAAAGGCAATATAGAGTACAAATTGAGCAATATAAAATTTATTGAAACAGCGTGAGATTCGTCACGGCAGAGAGGAAAAATTTGTGATAGATTGTTAAAAAAGTCACAAAGGAGGAGTTCTTTTTATGTTTCAAGAGGAATATCAATCAGTTGCAAAAGCAGCTGGCGCCAAAGTCGCTTTACTTAAAAATAATCCGATTGGATATTTTTTATTATCGACTTTAGCAGGAATCTATATTGGATTTGGAATTTTATTAATCTTTAGTATTGGTGGGATGCTAATCGGGCAACCTTATGCAAAAATCATAATGGGAGTTTCGTTTGGAATTGCACTTAGTTTAGTTGTGATGGCAGGAGCCGAATTGTTTACTGGTAATAATCTGGTAATAGTTGCAGGGTTAATGAAGAAAACAATTGGATTAGCAGATGGACTTAAAGTATGGGGCATTTGTTATATTGGAAATTTGGCTGGATCAGTGATACTTGCGAGTTTGTTTTATTATTCAGGCTTATCAAAAGGAGCAATCGGAGAATTCATTGCGAGTGTTTCTGCTACAAAAATGGGGATTCCTTTTGTTCCTCTCTTGCTTCGAGGTATCTTATGTAATATTTTAGTCTGTCTTGGCGTCTGGTGTGGAACAAAATTAAAATCCGAGAGCGGAAAGTTAATTATGATTTTCTGGTGTCTGTTTGCATTTATTACATCTGGATTTGAACATAGTATAGCCAATATGACGCTTCTTACTATTTCTTTATTTGATCCATGTGGGCAAGCCGTTAGTCTAGGCGGATATATCTATAATTTAGTAACAGTAACAGTTGGTAATATGATTGGGGGAATTGCTTTCGTGGCTCTACCTTATTATCTAGCATCAAAAAATAAGGAGGACTAAAATGGGATACGAATTAAGCAAAGAGCAAATGAATGAAATACTTTCCCAATTAAAGGAAGACTACTTAATCTACGCTCCGAAATGTTTTCAAGATGGGGGACGCTTTTCAGATACAGATTGTATTCGCTATGGAGAAATAAACAAGATAGAAGAAATTGTTTTTGATAAAAAGGCAGAATATTCGTTCAAAGAAGTGTTACTTCCAATCTCACAGACCTTATTTTATTTTACAGAAGATAGTGTAAAGGAAGCGGACGCACCAAAACAGGGAGCAATTGTCTTTCTAAGAAGCTGTGATTTACATAGTGTAAAAAGATTGGATGAAATCTATCTAAGAAATGGATTTAGTGATTATTACTACCAAAGACTTAGAGAACGCGTAGTTTTTGTGCTAATGGGATGTCAGACGGCATTTGATTCATGTTTTTGTGTTGACATGGGGACCAATCAATCTAATGAATATGATATGAGCATTGATAGGAGTGAAAATGGCTATCAATTGGATTGCAAGTCGAATCAGCTTGAAAAATTATTGTCCCAATATGCGACAAATAATCTTTCCGTTACACCAGCTTATGTAACGGAAACAAAAACAAGAGTAAATATTCCTTCTAACTTAAGTTATCAGATTGGAAATTCCAATATGTGGAGGGAATATGATACAAGATGCATTAATTGTGGAAGATGTAATTTTGTTTGTCCTACCTGTACATGTTTTACAATGCAAGATATTTTTTACACCGACAACGAAAAGGCAGGGGAGCGAAGACGCGTATGGGCTTCTTGCATGGTTGATGGTTATACGGATGTTGCTGGTGGAGCCAGCTATCGTCAAAAAAATGGAGATCGAATGAGATTTAAAGTGCTTCACAAAGTGTTAGATTACAAAGAAAGAAATGGTTATCACATGTGTGTTGGGTGTGGTCGATGCGATGATATATGCCCTGAATATATTTCCTTCTCCCATTGTATCAATAAATTAGAAAATGGAATGAAGGAGGTTATGGAACATGAATAAGAATGAATATATACCATTTTTATCTGAAATAGTTGAAGTAATTAAGCATACGGAAATTGAGTATACGTTTCGTATGGCATACGATGGAGAAGTAAAGCCAGGTCAGTTTTTTGAAGTATCCTTTCCAAAATATGGAGAAGCTCCCATTTCAGTGAGTGGAATCGAGAACGGATGCGTTGATTTAACTATCCGACGCGTTGGTAAGGTAACCAATGAAGTGTTTGAAAAATATGTTGGTGATAAATTATTTCTTCGAGGGCCATACGGAAATGGCTTTGATGTAGACGATTACAAAGGAAAAGAGATTGTTGTTGTGGCAGGAGGAACTGGGGTTTCACCTGTTCGAGGAGTCGTTGATTATTTTGCAAAGAACGCTTCAAGCAGAAAAGACATGTCGTTTATTGCAGGGTTTAAATCAAAAGAAGATATACTTTTTGAAAAAGATTTTGAATTTTGGAGAGAGTCTATGAATGTGGTTCTTACTTTAGATGCGGGTGAAGAAACAAAGGAACACAAGATAGGACTTGTAACAAAGTATATTCCACAATTAAAATTAAAAGAGGTAAAAGAAGCAGTGGCTATTGTTGTTGGGCCACCTGCTATGATGCATTTTAGTGTGCTTGCATTACTTGAGCTTGGTCTGCAAGAAGATAACATTTGGATTTCACAGGAGAGAAAGATGTGTTGTGGTATTGGAAAATGTGGGCATTGTAAGATTGGAAATCAATATGTGTGCCTGGATGGTCCTGTGTTTCGTTATACGCAAGGAAAACATTTGGTTGATTAATGGAGGGAATTGACATGGATATGAATACAAAAAGTCTAAAGAAAAATGCATTTCGTGTTACAAAAGAACGTGGCATTACAGCCTCCAGAGTCAGAATACCAGGTGGGCGTATGGAGGCAAAATATTTGTCTCTTATTCAGGAAATTGCAGATACCTATGGAAATGGAACCGTTCATATTACGGTAAGACAAGGATTTGAAATATTAGGTATTCCATTTGATAAGATTGATGAAGTAAACAAACTTTTACAGCCGATTATAGAAGGAATGGGAATCAATCAACAAAATGGAGGGAGTGGCTATAGTGCAGCAGGAACGCGTAATATAACAGCGTGTGTTGGAAATACAGTATGTCCATATGCATGCTATGACACCACTGCCTTTGCAAAGAAGATGGAGGTTGCAATATTTCCAAATGACCTACATTTTAAAGTAGCATTTACAGGATGCTCCAATGACTGTGGAAAGGTGAGAATGCATGATTTTGGTATTCTAGGTATGACGGTGCCACAGTTTGAAGCGGATCGATGCATCAGCTGTCAAGCCTGTGTGAAAGCATGTGCAAAGAAATCGGTTCAAGCATTATCATTTGTAAACAACAGACCTCAAAGAGATGAAAGTAAGTGTATTGGTTGTGGAGAATGTGTACTTAGTTGTCCGAATATGGCATGGACTCGAAGTAAAAAGAAATATTATCGTTTAACATTGCTTGGAAGAACGGGAAAGAAGAATCCACGTTTGGGAGAAGATTTTATTAAATGGGCAGATGAAGAAAGCATCATTAAAATAGTAAAAAATACGTATGATTACGTTAAGGAATATATTGATGTAAATGCGCCAGGAGGAAAGGAACACATTGGTTATATTGTAGATCGAACTGGATTTGAAGAATTTAAGAACTGGGCATTAAAGGATGTAAAATTGCCAGAAATAGCAGAGGTTACGCATCGCATTTACTGGAGTGGTATTATACCAAAATAGAAAAAAGATATTTCTTGGTAGGCTTTTGCATATGATGAAAGAAAAAGGCATTTATGGCAAATCAAAAAATAGAAAATCTTCTTAATCTTGCGTTAGATGCTACGGATCAGGAAAGAGAAAAATCATTAAACCTGAACGTAGGTTATGATGAACAGGAGCGAACATGGGATGTGATTGTAAAATATAATGGCGATATTGAAAGACTACAATCAGAAGCAATTGATGTAGTGCCACTTATGAATCAATTTGCAATCCTAACAGTAACGGAAAGTGTATTAAGAGAACTGCCAAACTTTCCTGAAATCGAATATATTGAAAAGCCGAAAAGATTGTTTTTTGCTGTCAACGATGGAAGAGCGGCTTCTTGTATGAGTGCATTGCAAACATCTCGATATAATTTATTTGGGCAAGGTATACTTGTGGCTATTATTGATTCTGGAATTGATTATACACATCCAGATTTTAGAAATCCAAATGGAACGACAAGGATATTGGAGCTATGGGATCAAACAATTCAGGGAAATCCCCCACAAGGTTATAGGATAGGAACGCTGTATTTAAGAGAGCAAATTAATGAAGCTTTGTCAGCACCTAATATGCAGACACAAATGGAAATTGTCCCGAGTAGGGATCTAAGTGGTCATGGTACCGCGGTAGCTGGGATTGCAGCGGGAAATGGAAGAGCTTCAAATGGGTTATATCGAGGTGTTGCTTCCTTAAGTGATTTAATTGTAGTGAAGCTTGGGACGCCAAGAACAGACTCTTTTCCAAGAACAACGGAGTTGATGCAGGCAATTGATTATGTTGTTAAGAGGGCATTGGAATATCGATTACCTGTATCCATTAATTTAAGCTTTGGGAATACATATGGCTCACATGATGGGACGTCTCTTTTAGAAACCTACATTAACCTGACTGCAAACATATGGAAGAGCTGTATCTGCATTGGAACTGGAAATGAAGGTGCCACAGCAGGTCATACTTCTGGAATATTGACTGAAGGAGTACCTCAAGAGATTGAAATAGCAGTAACGGAATATGAAACTACGCTAAACGTACAAATTTGGAAGTCTTATTCTGACGATGTTGACATTATGATAAGATCACCTGGTGGAGTAACAGTAGGTCCCCTACAACCAATTCTTGGTCCACAGCGATTTGTATTAGAAGGAACGCAGTTATTATTATATTATGGAGAGCCAAGTCCTTATAGCACGGCACAAGAAATATATATCGATTTTATACCTCGCGATTATTATATTGCGGATGGGATATGGACAATTATTCTTGTACCTAGAAGGATAGTGTCAGGAGAATATCATATGTGGCTGCCAAGTGAAGGAGCATTAAATGTAGGAACGAATTTCCTTCGCCCCAATGCAGATACGACTCTAACCATCCCCTCAACATCATCAAGAGCGATTTCAGTTGGCGCTTATAATACAGCACTAGGAAGCTATGCTGCTTTTTCGGGCAGAGGATATACAAGAAATCTAGGATTGGTAAAGCCAGACATTGTTGCTCCAGGAGTTGATATCACATCAACCAGTGCAAATGGTGGATATGGTGTGTTCACTGGAACATCAATGGCAACCCCTTTTGTGACAGGGGCTTGTGCTATGATGATGCAGTGGGGAATTACAGATGGGAATGATCCGTTTCTTTATGGTGAGAAAGTAAAAGCCTATCTAATCAAAGGAGCAAGGCCATTGCCAGGATTTTCGGTGTATCCAAATCCACAGGTTGGATGGGGGGCGCTTTGTGTGAGGGATAGTTTACCATTGTAAGGAAGAAAAATTATGGTATGGAAAATCATATAAAAATGGAATATAATGAATACAGTTTATGATAATAGAGAAGGGAAAATCTAATCCCATACCATGAGATAAGGATTAGACATCAAGATATGATTCGGTTACAGGATATTGCTGATATGGTTGGTGTTAGCAGAACCACGGTTTCAAATGTGATACATGGCAACACTAAGAGGGTTTCAAAACAAACCATAGACAAAATTAATGAGGTTTTGAAAAAAGAAGGATACGTTCCGAACATGGGATCTATGATATTAACCAGCAATGTATCTAGAATAATTGGTTTTATTATGTCATATGAAGAGACTCATGGATATAATGCAATGCAAGATCCGTTTGTGGGAGAGTTCGTTGGTTCTTTGCGAAAAGCAGCAGATTATGCAGGATATTATATTATGCTGATTAGCGGTACTGATATAGAAAAGATTGCAAAGGTTGCTTCTCAATGGAATGTAGATGGGTTGGTAGCCTTAGGATTTACAAGTACTGATTTTATTGCTCTAAGAAGAAAGCTAAATAAACCAATTATTATGATAGATACCTATTCAGAAAACGAACTTCCATACGTTAATGTAGGGATTGATGATTTTTCGGGAGGATATCAAATTGGAGAATATTTGTTAAACCGAGGATATTCAAAAGCTCTTTTTCTGGCAGAAACCCGACAGGCTAGTGATTATTATAGATGGCTTGGTTTTAAAAAGGCAATGGAAAGTCAAGGCGGATTTTGCAGTAAATCAAGATATGTGTTAGTATATCCTGAATATCAATTACGAATGAAGCAATATGAAGATTGGATTCCTAGATTCAAAGAGGCCGGTGCCATTGCATTTTCTTCTGACTATGCTGCAATGGAGGGAATCAATTTTTTTCTGAGTCGTGGCTTGAAGATTCCACAAGATATATCAGTAACGGGCTTTGATGATAATATGTACACCGAACTGATTCACCCCAAATTAACAACCATTCATCAAGATGTTAGTAAAAAAGCTGATATTGCATTAGAACAGCTGATAAAGCTAATTAAAGATGAATCAATTCAAAATAGAAATATTAAAATAGAAGTTAAGTTAATTGAAAGAGATTCTGTAGGAAATAGAATTACAAATAATATTCAAACATCCATATGAATTTTCCACAAGATAGAAAGTAAGAATACTTGTTAATATCTTAGGAAAATTCATATGGATTTTATTTTGCATAAATTAGTAAAAATATACAATATAGAAATATGATATTTGTTAATATGTGTAGTTTCCTACGAAACCTATTGAATAAGACACGTCTTCTGTGATACGATTTAATTGTAAAAAGGATTATGTTGCGCAACAAATAAATCAGCAATAGCCAAGTTTTAAAATGTTTTGTGAAAAAAGAAATTTCAATTGGGAGGAAATATGAAATGAAGAAAAACTTTTTTGCAATTTTTGCTGTCGTAGTATTGGGAGTAGGTATTTTAGGGGGATGTGGAAAAAGCAATGAAATAGAATTATTCTCTTCAAAGGCAGAGAATAAAGAAATTTTGCAACAATTAGTGGATTCGTTTAATGAATCACACCCAGACACCAAAATTGTGATTACGGCTCCTGCAGATGCGGGGACAGTTTTAAAGACGAGATTGGCGAAAAATGATATTCCAGATATTGTTGCACTAGGTGGAGATAATAACTATAAGGAACTACAAAGTGCAGGTGTTCTTGCAGATTTAAGTGGAGAGGACTTTGTAACGAAGGTTCAAGACTCTTATTTGCAGATGGTATATGATGTGAATGCAGACAAGGAGCAAGTAGCGTATGGTATTCCTTATGCAACAAATGCCTCTGGTGTTTTATACAATGTAGACAAATTCGAAAAATTGGGGCTTTCGGTACCTAAAACTTGGGATGAATTTATGACAGTAGTAGATAAGATTGAAGCAGCAAACGAAGTACCATTTCTTTTAACTTATAAAGATAGTTGGACTGGTTTGTGTTCTTGGAATAGTATGGCTCCAGACTTACAACCAGAAGGTTTTACAGATGATAGATTAATAAATAAAACTACATTTATATCAACTCATCAAGAAATAGCGCAAAAATACTTAGAGATATTAAGCCATGCGCAAGAAGACTTTATGGGAACTACATATGATGATGGAAACAAAGCATTTGCAAGTGGAGAAGCGTATATGATGATTAATGGAAACTGGGCAATAAATCAGTTTATCACAGCAAATGCAGATTTCAAAGTGGATATGTTTGCCTTTCCAGCCTCTAATGACCCATCAAGAAACTTTGTGACTTCTGGCGTTGACGTATTATTTGGCGCAGCAAAAGATTCAAAGAATCTCGATGTTGCAAAGGAGTTTATTGCCTATATGCTAGAAAAAGAAAATGCACAAACATACATTGATGATCAATTTGCTTTTTCCGCCGTAAAAGGAGTGGAACAAAAAAATCCAACCGTTGCCGGTGTAAAAGAAGATATTGCAGCTGGAAAAGTAGCAAATTTTCCAGATCATTACTATCCAAATGGATTTGACTTATCAGCTTTGCTTTCAGAATTTTCATTAAACTATGTCAATGGAGTGGAGGATAAAGAAAACATTCAAACATTCTTAACGAATTGTGATGAAAAATATGATATTGCAAATGTAGATTAACTTGGTGTAAAGACAAAGAATACTGCTTCGAATAATTGTGTTCGAAGCAGTAGGAATAAAAGGTCGGCAAGAAAGGTCATGGGAATGAAATGAAGCGAATAAAGAAAAGAAAACAAGCGGTTGATCCTATCTACTATGTGATTGTTAGTCTAATGGCAGTATTATTCTTTGCATTTCATACTCTTTCTTTTATCAAAGGTATTTTTTATAGCTTTACGAACTGGAAAGGGTATGGCAATTGGTCTTTTGTAGGTCTACGCAATTACATACATATATTTGCAGATATCGATACCATTGGTGCATATTTATTTACTTTTCGATTTGCAATTATTACTACTATTTTAGTAAATGTAATTAGTTTACTTTTGGCGTGTGCGTTAAATGCCAAGATAAAATTTAAAAATACATTAAAAGCATTTTATTTCTTACCATATATGTTAGGAATATTAATTGTAGGTTTTATTTTTAATTATATATTTGCAAATCTGGTACCAGCGTTTGGAAAGGCCTTTGGAATACAGGCTTTAAGTACGAATATTTTGGGAACCAATTATGCAATCTGGGGCATCATAATTGTTACGGTATGGAGTTCTTGTGCTTTTAATACATTGATTTATACTGCAGGTTTGCAATCAATTGATACAGATGTTTATGAGGCGGCAGATTTAGATGGAGCGAGTGGATGGAAACGATTTAAGTATATAACATTTCCCTTATTAGCACCTTCTTTTACCATTAACATGGTATTATCGGCAAAAGGATATTTGATGGTATATGATCAGATTATGGCTATGACAGATGGGGGGCCTGGAACATCAACCACATCAATTGCTGTCTTAATCTATAAAAAGGGCTTTGGCGGTGGACAGTTCGCGTATCAATCTGCTAATGCAGTCGTATTATTTGTTATTGTAGTTGCAATATCTTTACTTCAATTACGAATACTTGAAAAAAGGGAGGAAAGATTAGGGTGAGTAAAGTGAGTATAAAAAAAGAGCACTATAATTGGCCAATTACGATTCTCCTGATAATAGGAATACTTTCCTTTATTGTATTACCTTTATATATGGCTCTTATGATTGCAATCAAAGATCCAACGGATATGAACCATATCTTAGCATTACCAAAGGTACTACGTTTACATAATTTTACAGATGCGTGGAAAATGACTGAGTATCCAAGAAAGTTTTTTAATACAGCGTTTATTACAATTGTGAATCTATTCTTTACGTTAATAACCAATTCCTTCGTAGCATTTGCAATAACAAGAAATCGAAAGAAAAGTAAATTTTTTAGATTTATGTACTATTATTTTATCAGTGCAATGTTTATACCCTTTAGCGTCATTATGCTACCATTAGTAGTGCAGGCCAATACGTTTCATCTTGATAATATAATAGGTATTACCTTTTTATATGTTGTTTTTGGATTACCTATGAACACATTTTTATATTGCGGAGCAATTAAGTCAATCCCAGAAGCATTAGATGAAGCGGCAAAGATAGATGGGGCAAAACCATTGCAAATATTTTCCTATGTAATCTTTCCTATTTTAAAGCCTACCACTGCAACTGTAGCTATTTTATCGTTTATGTGGACGTGGAATGATTTTACAATGCCTCTGGTATTATTAAGCGATTCAAAGCAGCAAACATTGCAATTGGCTCAATATGTTTTTAAAAGTCAATTTTCGGTTAATTATAATTTGGCTTTTGCATCTTATTTACTGGTGCTACTTCCTGTATTAATTGTTTATATATTCTGCCAGAAGTGGATAATGAATGGGGTAGTAGCTGGTGCGATAAAATAAAAATAAAAAAATGGCTGGCAATGTGATGACAGTTCAAAGATAGGAGTTTTATGAAAAAAAAATGGTGGAAAGAAAGTGTCGTATATCAGATATATCCAAGAAGCTTTAAAGATAGTAATGCGGATGGGATTGGTGATATAAAGGGGATAACTGAAAAATTAGAATATATAAAAGAGCTTGGGGTGGATGTTGTATGGATTTCACCCGTTTATGATTCTCCTTGTGACGACAATGGATACGATATTTCAGATTATAAGGCGATTTTAAAAGAGTTTGGGACAATGGAAGAGTTTGATACAATGCTTGATACTGCTCATCATTTGGGTCTCAAAGTTATTATGGATCTAGTAGTTAATCATACCTCGGATGAACATAGATGGTTTGTTGAAAGTAGCAAATCCAAGGATAATCCATATAGAGATTATTATATTTGGAGAACAAGTAAGAATGGAAAAGAACCCAATAATTGGGGAGCTTCCTTTGGAGGTTCGGCGTGGGAATACGATGAAAAAACAGATATGTATTATTTGCATTTGTTCTCAAGAAAACAACCAGATTTAAATTGGGAAAACCAAAAGGTAAGAGATGAAGTATTTGAAATGATGGATTGGTGGTGTCAAAAAGGAATTGATGGCTTTCGAATGGACGTAATCAGTATGATATCAAAGGTTCAAAGTTTTCCAGATGGAGAATTAAATGGCGGATTATATGGCAATGGTTCTCCTTATTATATAAATGGACCAAGAGTACATGAATACTTACAAGAGATGAATCAAAAAGTATTATCAAAATATGATTTAATTACAGTTGGTGAGGCGGCAGGAGTTACGATTGAGGAAGCTATCAAATATGCAAATGAGAATGAAACAGAGCTAAATATGGTTTTTCAATTTGAGCATGTATCAATTGGCGATGGTGAATTAGGAAAGTGGACAACAAAGAGATTTGATTTACAAGAATTAAAGAAAGTAATGACTAAATGGCAGACTAAGCTTCAAGGTAAAGCATGGAACAGCCTTTATCTAGGTAATCATGACCAGCCTAGAAGTGTATCAAGATTTGGAAATGATAAAGTAGAGTATCGAGAAGTATCTGCTAAGATGTTAGCCACCTGTATTCATATGATGCAAGGGACACCGTACATATACCAGGGAGAAGAACTGGGAATGACAAATGCATATTTTGATAAAATAGAAGAGTATAGAGACATCGAAACTCTTAACATCTATGAAGAGTTAACAAGCTCTGGATTAATTTCAAAAGAGGAAATGATGAAATGCATACAGGCTAGAGGAAGAGACAATGCCAGAACACCAATGCAATGGGATGATTCAGAATATGCGGGATTTTCGACAGTAAAACCTTGGATTAATGTAAATAAGAATTATAAAAGAATCAATGCCAAAGAACAATTAAAAAGACATGATTCCGTATTTCGTTATTATCAAAAATTAATACAACTTAGAAAAGAGTATGATATTATTCCATACGGTGATTACACATTAATGGAAGAAGATCATAAGCAAATATTTGCATATAAGAGAGAATATGATAATAATAAATTATTGGTTATATTAAATTTCACAGATAAAGAGGCACAAATGTCGTTACCAGAAGAATTTATGGGCAAGCATGTGAAATGCTTAATTTCAAATTATGACAGACAGGTAATACAAAAAAATGTTGTTTTAATGCCCTATGAGGCATTGGTATTATACATATAGTTAAACCAAAGCCCACTTTTTAAAGACAGACTTAGTAAATAGGTCTGTTTTTTGTATGAAGTAATGTACATGAGTAAACATGTAAAACGTATTACTTGTTATAGGATATAGGTATAACTAGCCATAGGCAAAATTGATTGACAATTGGTATGGTCATGATATAATTAAATCATAGTAAGTCGATATGAATACAATGAAAGGGACGTAACAGTGCTTGAAAAAAAAGAAAGTATAACAGCAAAAGTATGTGCGCTTGCAAGAGCTTATCATTCATATTACAGCAAAGATAAAGTGTTTGATGATTATTTGTCATATGATTTGTTAGGAAAGGATGAATATGAATATTTAAAAGCTTTAATCATACAAAAGATTCCAGTTCAATCAGATGGAAAAAAAGCGATTGCGTGGAATGAGTTTTTGGATAAATATGTGTCACCAATTCCATTATCACGAATTGCATATACAGAAAACAAAATACTGGAGTTCGCTGAGAAAAATGGTAGTTGTCAACTTGTGATATGTGGGGCAGGATTAGATAGTTTTGCATTTCGTAACAAAAACCCTGACATTGAAATATTTGAATTAGATCATCCCAATACCCAACAGCATAAAAATCAAAAGATTAAGAAACTTAATTGGGAGATTCCAGATAATGTACATTTTGCTCCCATTAATTTTGAAAAGGATAGTGTTGATAAAATACTGTTAAATGCAGGATTTGATACAAATAAAAGAACATTTTTTTCTATACTTGGCGTATCTTATTATTTGACACTGGATACATTGAAAAAAACATTTGATCAAATTTCAAGAATATCAGCGTTGAAAAGTCTGGTTGTTTTTGATTTTCCAGATAAGGTATCGTGGGAAAATGATAAAGGACCAGAGAGGGTCATGAAATTAAAAAGTTTAACCGCGCAGCTGGGAGAAAAAATGATGGAAGGCTTTACTGTGGAGGAATTAACCCAAGCCTTATCTGACAGTGGATATCGTGTAATAGAACATCAGTCGCCAGAACAAATTCAGGATAGGTATTTTGCTAATAGGCATGATAATCTACAGGCTTTTGAAAATGTTCATTTTATTGCAGCTGAATTTATAAAACCAAGAGAAAATAATTAAAGATAAATAAACTAAAAATAATAATTTAATAAGGAGGATTCGTTATGAGTAAGAAAAATTATAATGATATTTCAACAGCATTGATCCATGGAGGTATCTATGGGGACAAAACAACAGGTGCAGTAAATGTTCCAATTTATCAGACGTCAACTTATGAACAAATAAGTCTTGGGCATCATACTGGGTATGAATATTCCAGAACAGGAAATCCAACACGTGAAGCGTTGGAGGCTTTAGTTGCAGAATTGGAGGGGGGAATTGCTGGATATGCATTTGCATCAGGGATGGCAGCCATAACAGCAGTCCTAAGTTTATTTCAATCAGGAGATAAAATTATTATTTCAAGTAATGTTTATGGTGGAACATTTCGTGTTCTAGATAAAATATTTAAGAACTTCGGCATAGGATATTCGATTGAAGATACAACAAATTTAGAGGAACTGGATAAAAAAATTACAAATGACGTAAAGGCTATTTTTGTAGAAAGCCCGGCAAATCCCCTTATGACAATTACCGATTTAAAAGCCGTTGCTAATCTGGCAAAGAAACATGATATTTTATCAATTGTAGATAACACTTTTATGACACCTTATTTGCAAAGGCCAATTGAATTTGGCATAGATATTGTAATACACAGCGCAACTAAGTATCTTGGCGGACATAGTGATTTGATAGCTGGGCTTGTAGTAGTAAATAAGGAAGAATTAAAAGAACGAATTGCTTTTATTCAAAATGCGACAGGTGGTATTTTACAGCCATTTGATTCATTTCTTTTAATAAGGGGGATTAAGACATTAGGAGTTCGCCTAGATCGACATGTTGAGAATGCAGAAAAGATTGCATCTTACTTAGTTAATCATGAGGCTGTTAAGAAAGTTTATTATCCGGGACTAAAAGATTTTCCTGGCTATGAAATAAATGCAAAGCAAGCGAAAAACGGGGGAGCAATGTTAGCATTTGAATTACATGATGATTATGACGTTAAGAAATTCTATGATGGATTAGAACTTATAGCCCTAGCTGAAAGTCTTGGAGGTGTAGAATCTCTTGTATGCCATCCAGCGAGTATGACACATGCCTCCATTCCTTACGAAATAAGACAAGAAGTTGGTATTACAGAAGGGCTAATTCGTCTTTCTGTTGGAATTGAAAAGGGTGAGGAGATCATCGCAGACATTGAACGTGCGATACAAGCTTCAAAGGAGAACTAAAGTATGAGATATTATGAATCTATGCAAGAATTAATTGGGAATACGCCTTTAGTTAAATTAAATTATATCAATGAAAAAAAAGATGTAAATTTATTTGCAAAACTTGAATTATATAACCCAAGTGGTAGTGTAAAAGATAGAATTGGACAGTATATGATAGCAGATGCTCAAAAAAAAGGAAACCTAAAGGCGGGTTACACTATAATAGAGGCCACAGCAGGTAATACAGGATTAGGAATTGCTTTTGCAGCTTTAAATAAAGGCTATCAAATTATATTTGTTGTACCTACTAAATTTTCAATGGAAAAACAAAAGTTAATGAAGGCACTTGGTGCAACGATAGTTAATACGCCCCGTGAACTAGGAATGTTAGGAGCAGTGGCAAAGGCAAAAGAATTAACAAAACAGATTCCAAATTCCATCTCCTTTGAGCAATTTAAAAACCTTAGCAACCCATTGGCACATTACGAACAGACTGCTCCAGAGATTTATGAAGCTTTGGATGGAAAGATTGATTATGTTGTTATGGGAGCTGGAAGTGGTGGAACTTTTAGTGGAATCTTAAGATACCTAAAAGAAAAGAATCCCCATATTAAGGGAGTTTTAGCAGACCCAATTGGTTCAACAATGGGTGGTGGTAATCATGGTGATTATAATATAGAAGGAATTGGAAATGACTTTATACCAGATACCATGGATATGAGTCTAGTGGATGAGATTATAAAAATTAGTGATGAAGAAGCATTTGCCTGCGCGAGAGATTTAACAAAAAAAGAAGGAATATTTGCTGGGTCTTCATCAGGAGCAGCTACAGCAGCTGCCCTGAAATTAATCCAAACGATTGAACAAAAAAATGTAGTGGTAATTCTCCCAGATCGTGGAGATCGTTATTTTAGTGCGAATCTCTATGAGTAGAGGGCTTTCAATCTGGTTTTGTTAATTCTTCAAGTGATAATAAGTAATCATAAGCTTCTTTCGCGTTTTCCTTACACATCTCTTCGCTTGCTTTTAGGGCACTGCAAACAGAAGGTCTTTCTTTTTTACCAAAAATCTTACAAAGATTGTCCTTGGAAAGTTGAACACATGGCTTGTTGCTTGGCTTTCCGTTTGGCATTCCAGGGATGGGTGAAGAGATAGAAGGGGCAATGCAGCAAGCAGCACATCCTGGTCTACAGTTCATATTGTTACCTCCTAAACTAAACAAGTATTATCACCTATCAAACTTAAAAAGCAAGATAGGTGATAGGTTTTACTGCGTGTGATTATTATTGATGCGTTCTAAATAGTAATCATATAACGCATCATAATTATTGCTTTGCAAAAAAGGAATTGCATCGTAAATATATTCATAGTCCCAGTCCCACCACTTCATTTCCTCTAGACATGCAATAAATCTATCGTCAAAGCGTTTTCGTATTAAGGTTGTAGGTACTCCACCGACAATCGAATAAGGGGGAATATCTTTCGTTACCAATGCATTTGCCCCAATGACACAACCATCACCAATTGTAATACCAGACATAATCTTAGCATCACTACCAATCCAGACATCATTGCCAATTCTTACATCTCCTTTGGTACAAGGATGTCCTGTAAGATGTTTATAATCGGATATATACATATTAAAGGGATAAGTGGTATTAAAGTCACTTCTATGATTCCCGCCTAAATAAATGGAAACACCATGAGCAATGGAGCAGAATTTTCCAATAAATAAAGAAGTCTTATCGTCATCCATGAGAACAAGTGGAACTCCGTATGTAAAGTCACCTGCATGGATAATAGAGGATACATATTTACGATGAAATCTTAAGTGGATTTCCTCCTTTAGGAATAACATTATTTGAGGCTTTGTCAGATAACTACTTATATTATCTTTATTTTTAATTTTTGTAGCAGATACTCCTAGCTGAAATAATAGATTGTTTATTTCAGTTTCAAATTCGCTAAATACAAAAATAAGATCAAAGGAAGTCTCTTTTAGAATTTGTACCAAATGATTTAGCGGTTGAATCTTTACATCGTGAAAATGTGTATCCACTGTGTTAGAATCACTTATGTAATTAACAATTCTAAAGTATGTATCAGATAACTGTAAACCGCAGTAAGCAATTTCCGACAAATCCGTTGAACCGATTATTATAATCTTTTGTTCTATTGTAATCATATTATCTCCCTGCTGCAATATTATTTTCGAAATTCTGGTGCAACATCATATATATTTTCTAACGCTTTTTTCGTTTCATCTAACCAATTAAATTTACCCATCTTAATACACCAAGTAACTTCAAACCCCAAGAATGCATAGGCAGAGGCAGTGTATAAATCAATTGCCTTACTTTTATTGCGAATTTGTCCAGCTTTTGCCCCTTTTCAATAATCATAACAGCAATTTTAGTAAGTTCGTCCCTCATATTATAACTGCCACGCTCCTTTGATTTTAAATGATAATAAAATGTGGTTTTTGATATACTACAAGCCTCCCATATATCTACTACAGTCACATTTTCGTGGTACCAAGTTAGATAAACTTTACCCTTTCCTAATGATACCATAATATTATCTTGAAATCTATATTGACACAATATTAACAAATGGCCGACTGGTCTTATCATTACAGGGCAAATGTGGTAACAACAAAATATGAGCCACGTCCATGTACAAAATTAAGTTATTTCCATCATGAGGAACGTCTTAACATGCTAATTGAACGTTGGTAGGAGGAATAACCATCGAAGCAATACAAGCAGTATCGATAGAATTATCAAACCTTGAAACTTCAATATAAAAACAAAGAAATTCAAATGATTAAAATAGATAAAAGATAAAGCTATGAAACAGCAAAAGCTAAAATACATGGCTTTATTTTTTGCCTTAAAAAAGATAAAAACGGATTGACATTTCAAAATAAATAGCGTACAATATAATCAATAACAATTAAAAAGAAAAACTACTAAAAAGAAACTACTAAAAAGATTAACTTTGTAAAAAACAGGGTACTCTAATGATGGATTGAATAAGATTAAAAATTTAGGAGGAATGAAGAATGGGAATTTATGATTTTAAGGTAAAAAAAGCGGACGGAGACGAGATGTCATTGTCAGAATATGAAAACAAAGTTATATTAATTATTAATTCTGCGACAGAATGCGGATTCACACCACAGTATGATGCACTACAGGATTTATATGAAAAGTATGGACAAGAGGGTTTTATTATTTTAGATTTTCCATGCAATCAATTTGGTAACCAAGCACCAGGTACAATAGAAGAGATAGCAAGTTTTTGTGATACTAAGTTTGGAATAACATTTCCTATTTTTTCAAAGATTGATGTAAATGGAGAAAATGCATCGCCACTTTTTGAATATTTAAAGAGTCAAAAAGGATTTAAAGGGTTTGATCAGGACCATAAGTTGACACCAGTTTTAGAAGAGATGCTTGGAAAAGAAAACCCAGATTATAAAAATCAACCTGATATTAAGTGGAATTTTACAAAGTTTTTAGTGGACCGAAGTGGCAACGTAGTAGAACGATTTGAGCCAACAACAGATATGTATGAGGTTGAAGAAAAAATAAAAGAGTTACTATAAACGGTAAAAAAGCAAAGTCTAGTGTATAGGCTTTGCTTTTTCTTTACCACTTTTTGCTTTACCTTGAATTTCTGGTACTGGTAAAACTGCGTTCTTTGGAAGATGCATTTTGTGATTACTTTCTGTCCCATGAGGCTCTTTTGGATCTGGCCTTCTCATTCCTGCTTTTGCCATAATTATTGTTTCCTTTCTAATGCTTTGCATCGTTTGATAAATTGTTTTATCGTATTTTCTTCTTTTTCTAAAGTAGCATGTTTTCTTCCTAATCTGTCACATAAACCAAAAAGGGCAACCTCTTCTACATCCATTTCTTTTAAAAGTTTGGGAATATTTCCATAAGGTAGTCCATTTACGACATAGAGAATGTGCATATGAAACTCGATAAAAGAACAAACAAAGTTAATAAAAAACTGATCTTTTGTAAACTGAGATAAAAAATCATAAGCGAGCTTTGCCCCAACTTTATCATGATCATAGGAGGTAATTTTCCCCTTTCGAATTTTCGTAGTTGAGGGTTTTCCAATATCATGCAACAAGGCAGCCCACATAAAAGCCGAAGGAGTCTTGCAAAGATTTTTTCTTTTTGCGGCCTCATCAACGACTAACAGAGTATGATTCCATACATTACCTTCAGGGTGGTGAATGGGTGATTGCTCTGTTAATTTGAGTTGATAAATCAAGTGAAAGGGAGGTAATTGAAATTCTTTTCTTTCGATTACTTTTTCTAGATAGATCGAAGGAATACTATCTGAAATCAAATGGTCGTTTATTTCTTTATAAAGTTCATCTGAAGACATTTCTATATGTCCATTTTCCATAATGTTGCTCCTCATATATGATAAGATTAGTATCTCAAATTTATATAAAGATATACCTTTGAAAGAGTTTATTTTAAGACTAATAAAAAGTAAACAATCATACCTAGAATCGGCTATGCTTGTCTGTGTAGACATAAGTGTGATAAAATATGAAAGATTATAAAAAATTACGAAAAATAAGAAGATGAAAATGGATGAAACATGAGATTAGATAAATATTTGTCAGAGGCTTCAATTGGAAGAAGAAAGGCGGTTCGCCAGTTTATAAAAGATGGAAAGGTTTTAGTAAATGGATGTGTACAAATTGTACCTGCTACTGAAATCGATGAGCAAAAAGATGTCATTGAATACGAAGGAGAGAAAGTTATTCATTCGGGTAAAGTCTATTATATGTTTCATAAGCCAGCAGGGTGTATTACTGCAAGAAAGGATGAAAGAGAGAAAACAGTTTTGGATTTTTTTCAAGAGTTAAATGATAATGGACTGTTTCCAGTAGGAAGGCTTGATAAAGATACAGAAGGTTTACTTTTTATTACCAATGATGGGGTGTTTAACCACGAAGTTATGTACCCTGAAAAGCATGTGGATAAAACGTATTTTTTCTGGGCTTTTGGTGAATTGAACAAAGATAAAATGGATAGATTAATCGAAGGTGTTCATTTGGAACATGCAGAGATTTTAGTTAAGGCCTCCAAGGTTGAAATTGATAAACAAGGACTTTTTTACGAATTACAAGCTCAGATAGAAGGAAATGGATACGAAAAGGTAAAAAAGAACCGAGAAATTCAACCAGTTGTAAGCGGTTTTATTACAATATCGCAAGGCTGTAAGCATCAAGTAAAACGAATGTTAAAAGCAGTAGGATGCTATATTGTTTATTTGAAAAGAGTTTCGATAGGTAAAGTTACATTGGATGAAACACTAGAAAAAGGAAGTTATCGTGCCCTAACAAAGGAAGAGATTAATAGTTTTATGTCGCATCGCAATGATAGTGTTACATAATAATTATAGGAAAGGAAATGTAAAATGTCAGCTAAAACAAATTGTGATTATTGCATTAATTATGCATATGATGAAGAAGAGGATTATTATGAATGTCAAATGAGTCTGGATGAAGATGAATATGCAAGATTTTTAAAAAATTCTTTTACGAATTGTCCTTATTTTCGAATGGGAGATGAATACAAAATAGTAAAAAAACAGATGTAGAAGAAGTTTTCTTTGGAAAGGAGTCTTGCATGAGTCAATATCAAAGAATTGAGCATACATTTTCTCCTGTTTATGATGAGCACTCCAAGACATTGATTCTTGGTAGTCTTCCATCTGTAAAATCAAGAGAAAATGGTTTTTATTATGGACATCCCAAAAACCGTTTTTGGCAAGTAATTGCTAGTATCTATGAAAGAGAAGTTCCTATTACCATTGCACAAAAAAAAGAACTTTTGTTAGAAAATAAAATTGCGTTATGGGATGTCATACAAAGTTGCGACATTATAGGTTCAAGTGATAGTAGCATTAAAAATGTGGTGCCTACTGATATTAATATTATTTTAAGCCAATGTAAGATTAACAAAATTTATGCCAATGGAAAAACAGCGGGCAAATTATATCGAAAATACAGCTTACAAAAAACGGAAATAAATATAATAGAATTGCCATCAACAAGTCCAGCAAATGCAGTTTATAGCTTAGAACGATTGATTAAAGAATGGAACATGATCAAATCTAGGTAAGAATTTCTTACTATGGTATTTTAGCGGCAGTTGCTATTGTTGGATTAATGTTGCTTTTAATACAAAAGATATTTAAAATATCAATCACTCAAAAAAATCAACTTGGAATGATAATAGGCTTGGGGTGTGGACTAGTATTTACCATCCTTTCCTATACATTCGTGTTACAAAATATAGGGATTTATCCTACTACTATAGTGTTATGATTGCTAATTGAAAGACATGAGATAAATGATAAAGAAGATAACAACAATTGAGTAATATCAATTTATTGTTATCTTTTTTTACGATTTCTGTGATTGAAAGTCTTAGAAGCAAACTAAATAGATTACAAATTTAGTTTACATTTAGATTACGAAAGGCACAAAAGGTAAGTTTGTTTTTACGAATAACAATATATATTTATCGAATATCAATAAAAATATATTGAATTTCATTTGTATATATGCTATATTATGTGACATAGGGATGCTAATGGAAAGGAATGAAATTATATGAAGGATAAAATCACAATTTTTACTAAGCTTTTATTAGATGCTATGTTTTTTGGAGGTATTTTAGTATGTATCACACTTCCAATTAGTATTAAGTTCTATGGTCAGTTTAATTCATACTTTGAAGAAAACTATATTGAACTATGTTTACTATTCTTTTTTTCAGGAATATTTGCGATATTGATTATTTGGGAACTTAGGAAAATGTTTCAATCAGTTATTAATGATAATTGCTTTGTAAAGCGCAATGTAACCAGTTTAAGACGAATGGGGAATTACAGTTTTATCATTGCAATCATTACAAGTCTTCGTTTGTTGTTGTATTTAACACCTGCAGTTTTAGTAGTAATATTAGTATTTATAATTGCAGGTCTTTTCAGTAAAGTACTTTCACTAGTATTTGACAAAGCAGTTACATACAAACTGGAGAATGATCTAACAATCTAGGAGGAAAAGTATGGCAATCATAATAAATCTTGATGTGGTTATGGCACAAAGGAAGATGGGACTAACCGAATTAGCCAATGAAGTAAATATAACAATGGCTAATTTATCTATTTTAAAAAATAATAAGGCAAAGGCAATACGTTTATCAACATTAGAGGCAATATGTAAGACTTTAGACTGTCAGCCAGGTGATATTATACAGTATGTAAAAGAAGAGGAAGAAGGTGAAGAAAAATGAGTATGAATAAAGAGCAAGAAGAAATCGTGTCGCAAAGAAGTTACACACTTAATCAACACGATGAATCAAAAGAGAGGAAATTTTTAAAAGAAAACTTTAATTTTTTTGGGGCCTTAAGTTTTTTATATGCCATTTTCTATACGTTTTGTGAGTATAAAAACGATTCAGGTATTGCGATTTTTCTATTAGGGATAGGAAGCATTTATTTTTGTACACGATTTGTAAAACGGTTAAAACCTAGCTTAAAAGGTGGAGCTTTGTTTTATTTCATCAGTATCCTCCTTTTAGGGGTGTCCATACCATTAACAGATAATTGGTTGATGAATACAATGAGTAAAGGGGCAATTTTAGTATTAATAACCTTATTTATGCTACATCAATTCTATGATGATTCAAAATGGAATGTTATGAAGTACATAGAAGCATCATACATTCTATTCATTGAGATGTGTGTGGCAATTATATATCCATTCTCGGATGCAGCCAATGCGATGAAAGAAAGACAAAAGAAAAAGAATGATAAATTAAAATATGTATTAATTGGAATCTTAACTGCCATACCGTTAACTCTTATTATATTATCACTATTAGTAAGTGCAGACTTAATTTTTGCAAATATGATGAAAAATATAGTAAATAAAATCTTCATGTTTGAAGAAGTATTTTGGATTTTGCTTTCAATTGTTTTATGTTATTGTATTATCTATTGTTTTATCAATGCAATCACAAAAAACAATATAAAAGAGGATGTAAACGACCATAGAATACTAGAGCCAATCATTGCGAATACTTTTACAAGTATTATTTCAGCAATTTATATTATTTTTTGTTTAATCCAGATAATAGGACTCTTTGGTGCGAATCTTAGCTTACCGCAAGGCTATACGTATTCAAGATATGCAAGAGAGGGTTTTTTTCAACTTCTGTTTGTGTGCGGCTTAAATTTCGTGATTGTTTTATGCTGCATGGCATTTTTCCGTAAGAGTAAATTACTAAAAAGTCTTTTGACAATGATATCTATTTGTACTTATATTATGTTGGCATCCAGTGCCTATCGAATGATTTTATACATTCAAGTATATCATTTGACTTTTTTAAGAGTCTTTGTTTTATGGACTTTATTTGTGCTTTCGTTATTAATGTTTGGAATTTTGATTCATTTATATAAAGAAAGATTCCCATTTTTTCGCTATTGCATGGTAGTAATCACTTCTTGCTTTATTATATTCGCATTTAGTCATCCAGATTATCTGATTGCCAAATATAATATTGATGCTATAGAAGACATTACAAAACATAATGCAGTTAATGTCTATGAACAATATGGTGACTTAAATTATGTGACTTCCCTATCAGCAGATGCAGCGATTGTTTTAGAAAACTATAGTGCGGACAATGAATTGGTAAAAAATTATTTTGAAAAAATGAAGACGAAGCCACAAATGGATTTTCGTACCTTTAACTTTTCTAGATATATGGCTCAAAAAGCAGCAAATAGATTCTTTCATCAATAATAAATGAGAAATGATTTTGCCTTTTATAAATGCGTGGTAAGCACTTATTGTGTTATTTTTTGCTTTGTGCTATTCTATAAAAACAAAGAAAATAGGATTGATAATGAGTGATTAAAGGAGAATTATATAAATATGAACGAAAAGATTATTTTTAGAGAAATGCTTTCTGAGATCAGAGAACTTGCTGAGGCAAAAGGCAATAAGCTTTCACAAGAAGAAATAAATATTTTTTTTAAGGATGTATCTTTAAGCGAAGATCAATTGGAACTCGTATATAGTTATCTGGAAGCAAATCGAATTACAATAGAAGGTCATAAAAAGAGTGAAAAGAGTAAACTGTTTGAACAAAAAGAAGAAATGAATGAGAGTGAATCAAAAGAGGATATCACAACAGATAAAGATAATATACCTGTAGAAGAGGATAAGTATCTTTCTATGTATCTGGAGGAGATAGAGGAGCTTGGCAATGATGATGAGGAGGAAAAACACAAGCTTTTACGTGGATTGCTAGAAAATGATCCAATGGCAAAAAGTAAATTGATTGAGTTATACTTACCAAAGGTTGTTGAAATTGCTAAGCAGTATGTAAATAAAGGAGTTGCATTAAGTGATTTGATTCAGGAAGGGAACATAGGACTTATGCTCACTTTGGATCAAATAGATCAAGATACAGATTTTAAGACTATAGAAGCAACGATAAAACAGGGAATTATTGCAGCGTTAGAAGAAGCAATCGACGAAGTTAGCTTTACAAAATCATCTCAGGATCAAATTGTAAGTAAAGTGAATTTCTTAAATGAAGGCGTGAAAAATCTAGAAGAAGAGATGGGAAGAACCGTAAGTATAGAAGAACTAGCTAAATATCTTGAGATGTCAAAAGAAGAGGTAGAAGACATTATAAGAGTGTCAGACGATGAAATTATAGTAGAAGAGAATAAAGAAAAAAAGATGTAAAAGAGTAATTGATATGTTTAAGGAGGATAGTTTGAAAATAAAAATAATGTCGGTAATTAACATAATATTACAGATTGTATGCTTACTTATATCTATGAAGTTATTTTGGAATACGGCAGTGTTTGTAGATGAGCATAATCTTAGTCCCGATCTTGTTCTTGGAGGAATGGGGGGGTTAATCATGAGTTGGATTGTTTTGGGATTATTAACAGCTATTATCATTTTGACATGTATCACATTTGTTAAGAAAAAATAAAAAAAAGAATGGTCAAATATTTTAAATATTTGATCATTCTTTTTAGCTTACTCTGCTATAAAAGAAGAATCATGATCACTTGGATTGATTTCTACCATCGATAATAATTGATCTGGAAGATACATATGAACCTTCTCGATTCGTTTCTTATCAACTCTTTCAGCAACTAGACGAATACCATCTGCGGTAGTAACCTCTTCACCAGCTTCAGGAAGATGATCAAGTAGTTCTATAATAATACCACCTATGGAATCATAATCCTTAGAAGTAATGTTAAGATTTAATATATCATTGATATCATCAAGCTTCATGGAACCTTCAATCATATACTCTCTTTCATTTATTTGCATGACTAAATCTTCTTCGTCTGTATCATACTCATCTCTAATTTCCCCTACAATTTCTTCAAGCAAATCTTCTAGGGTAATCAAACCAGCAGTTGCACCATACTCATCAAGAACAATCGCAAAGTTAATGGAACTTTGTCTCATTTCAATCATTAATTCAGAAGTCTTCTTGTATTCATATGTAAAATATGGTTCACGCAAAAAGTCTCGAATATGAAACGTATTTTTTGGATTATATAAAAGCAAATCTTTTACATTAATAATACCAATTACGTTATCAGTTGTGTCTTCATATACAGGAAGTCGTGTGAATTTAACTTCTTTATATATTTCTATTAATTCCTGATAAGTACAGGTTACATCTAAAAAAGTCATATCAATTCTTGGAACCATAATATCTTTAGCCAAAGAATCTCCAAAATCTACAACGTTATAAATCATTTTACGTTCTTCTTGCTCTAATATACCATCTTCATGACTAACATCTACGATAGTACGAAGCTCGTCCTCTGTAATAATATCGTTTTTACCAGTAGAATCTACCCGAAATAACTTTAATACCGTTAACGACAGTTTGTTTACGATAAAAATAACAGGTGTTAAAAGAACCATAAAATAATAAATTACATTTGCATAAGACAAAGCAATCTTTTGTGCATGTAAAGTAGATAATGTTTTAGGTGTAATCTCACCAAATACAAGTATTAGTAAAGTAAGAATACCAGTTGCGATACCCACTCCTGTATTACCCCAAACACTAATTGCGAGAGTAGTAGCAAGAGAAGACGCAGATAAATTTACTATATTATTACCTATTAATATTGCACTGAGCATTTTGCCAGAGTCATCAATTACTTTTAATACAGTGCTTGCCCGTTTATTCCCATCTTCTGCAAGAGTTCTGATTCGAATCTTATTAACTGTAGTGAAAGCAGTCTCAGCAGAAGAGAAAAAAGCTGACAATAATAAAAGTAATAACAAAATAACTAACTGTGTGGCCTCGCCAGAATCCAAAAAAACCAACTCCTTTAAATTGATAATAGTCAAATTTAATTTAAACAAATTATAATAATTAAATATTGTTTCATACTATTTGATTATATAAATAAAAATATACAATAAATTATATATCATTGTCAAGGTTTGAGAAAATAAAGTAAAGAATGAACGTGCTGATTGCCTATATATATAATTTACTACTGCATTATAAAAAGTAGAAAATTAGTAATAATACAATTGTATAAATTTACAAAATACTATTGACAAAATAAAGTGCAGGTGATATGTTAGGTACATAGATGTTAGCACTCTACATGAATGAGTGCTAACAAATGAAAAATGAAAAAAGAGTTTTGCCAGAAGGGAGTGAACAGGTTGGAGTTAGATGATCGTAAAGCTAAGATTTTGCATGCAATTATTAAAAATTATCTAGATACAGGAGAGCCAGTTGGTTCAAGAACCATTTCAAAGTATTCCGATTTGAATTTAAGTTCTGCAACCATAAGAAATGAAATGTCTGATTTAGAAGAGCTTGGATATATCGTTCAACCTCATACTTCGGCAGGGCGAATCCCAACAGATAAGGGATACCGATTATATGTAGACCAGATCATGCAGGCAAAGGACAGAGAAGTTGCTGAGATGAAAGAGCTAATGGTGGAAAAAGCCGATAAGATGGAACTTATCTTAAAACAGGTTGTAAAGCTACTAGCAGCCAATACCAATTACGCTACCATGATTTCAGCACCAAGGTATCAAAAAAACAAGTTAAAATTCATTCAACTTTCTCAGGTAGATGAAGAACATATCTTGGCAGTCGTAGTCGTAGAAGGCAACATTATAAAGAATAAAATCATTGATTCTTGCGAACCATTAGATAATGAAACATTACTAAAGCTTAATATACTTCTTAATTCTAACTTAAATGGACTGTCTATAGATGAAATTAATCTAAGTGTGATTTCACAGATGAAAGAGAAAGCTGGTATCCATAGTGATATCGTCAATAGCGTTTTAGATGCAGTTGCAGAAGCAATCAAATCCGATGAAGACCTAGAGATATACACAAGTGGAGCGACTAATATTTTTAAATATCCTGAATTAAGTGATACAGAAAAAGCAAGCAAATTAATATCTGCACTAGAAGAAAAACAGCAGCTAGTGAATCTTGTAACAGAAACCTTGACAGAGGAAAAGGAAAACGGTATTCAGGTTTATATAGGTAATGAATCACCCATTCAGACAATGAAAGATTGTAGCGTAGTTACTGCGACTTATGAATTAGAAGAAGGGGTAAAAGGTACAATTGGTATCATTGGACCAAAACGAATGGATTATGAAAAAGTATTAGATACCCTTAAGACGTTAATGAAACAACTAGATGGAATATTTAAGAAGACTTAGAAAGGCGGTAGATAGGTTTGAACGATAACGATAAGCAGATGGATAAAGTAAACATGGAGGAAGAAGCTGTAAATACAGAGGAAGTAATAGAAGAATCCATGGATAATATACAAGAATCCGATGAAAAAGAATTGAATGAAGAAACAAAGGAAGAGGAAAGCGTAGAAGAAGCAACAGCGCAGACCGAGGACCAAGAATCTGGTAAAAAAGGTTTTTTTGGCAAGAAAAAAGAAAAAAAAGATAAAAAAGATGAGCAAATCGAAGAATTGACAGATCGTCTAAAGCGTACGATGGCAGAGTTTGAAAACTTTAGAAAACGTACTGATAAAGAAAAAGAGCAGATGTTCGAAGTTGGTGCAAAATCAATTATAGAAAAAATCCTTCCAACGGTTGATAACTTTGAGAGAGGTTTAAATGCCGTATCAGAAGAAGATAAGAGTTCGCCATTTGTAGAAGGTATGAATATGGTGTATAAACAATTACTTAGCTCTTTGGAAGAATGTGGCGTTAAGCAAATTGAGGCACTAGGCAAAGAATTCGACCCTAATCTTCATAACGCAGTAATGCATGAAGAGAATGAGGAATTAGGTGAAAATATAGTATCCGAAGAGTTCCAAAAAGGATACACATATAGAGAAACAGTTGTTAGATATAGTATGGTAAAAGTAGTAAATTAGGAGGAAATAAATCATGGGAAAAATAATAGGAATTGACTTAGGAACAACAAATTCATGTGTAGCTGTTATGGAAGGTGGAAAACCAACTGTAATCGCAAATGCAGAGGGATTTAGAACCACTCCATCTGTAGTAGCATTTTCAAAGACTGGTGAAAGATTAGTAGGTGAACCAGCAAAACGTCAGGCTGTAACCAATGCAGATAAAACAATCTCTTCTATTAAAAGACATATGGGTACTGACTATAGAGTAGCAATTGATGATAAAAAATATTCACCACAAGAAATCTCTGCTATGGTACTTCAAAAGTTAAAAGCAGATGCTGAGAATTACTTAGGAGAAAAAGTTACAGAAGCTGTTATCACCGTACCAGCGTATTTTAATGATGCACAAAGACAGGCAACAAAAGATGCAGGTAAGATTGCAGGACTTGATGTGAAACGTATCATCAATGAGCCTACAGCAGCAGCTCTTGCATATGGTCTTGACAATGAAAAAGAACAAAAAGTTATGGTGTACGATTTAGGTGGTGGTACATTTGACGTTTCCATTATTGAAATTGGTGATGGCGTTATTGAAGTATTAGCAACCTCAGGTGACAACAAATTAGGTGGCGATGACTTTGATCAAAAGATTACAGATTATATGTTAGCTGAATTTAAAAAGACAGAAGGTGTAGATTTATCTACTGATAAAATGGCGCTTCAAAGATTAAAAGAAGCAGCTGAAAAAGCAAAGAAGGAATTATCTTCTGCTACTACAACTAACATTAATTTACCTTTCATTACTGCAACAGCAGAAGGTCCAAAACATTTTGATATGAACTTAACAAGAGCTAAGTTTGATGAGTTAACTCATGATTTAGTTGAAAGAACAGCAAAACCTGTTCAAACTGCTTTAAGTGATGCAGGATTATCTGCTTCTGAACTTTCTAAAGTATTATTAGTTGGTGGTTCTACTCGTGTACCAGCGGTTCAAGATAAAGTAAAACAATTGACAGGACATGAGCCTTCTAAGGCTTTAAATCCAGACGAGTGTGTAGCGTTAGGAGCTTCCATTCAAGGTGGTAAATTAGCAGGGGATGCAGGTGCAGGAGAAATCTTACTTCTTGACGTAACACCACTTTCACTTTCTATTGAAACTATGGGTGGTATTGCAACTAAGTTAATCGAAAGAAATACAACAATACCAACAAAGAAAAGCCAGATTTTCTCAACAGCTGCAGATAACCAAACCGCAGTTGATATCAATGTAGTACAGGGTGAAAGACAGTTTGCAAAAGATAACAAATCTCTTGGACAGTTCCGTTTGGATGGTATTCCACCAGCAAGAAGAGGTGTTCCACAGATTGAAGTTACATTTGATATAGATGCAAATGGTATCGTTAATGTTTCTGCAAAAGATTTAGGTACTGGAAAAGAACAGCATATTACAATTACAGCAGGCTCTAATATGTCTGATAGTGATATTGAAAAAGCAGTAAAAGAAGCAGCAGAATTTGAAGCACAGGATAAAAAACGTAAAGAAGCAATTGATACAAGAAATGATGCGGATTCCATGGTATTCCAGACAGAAAAGGCATTGGAAGAAGTAGGAGACAAACTAGACGGAAATGACAAGACTGCTGTTGAGGCTGATCTTGCAGCGTTAAAAGAATTAATTGAAAAAACAAGTCTAGACAATATGACGGACGCACAGGTAGAAGAAATCAAAGTAGCAAAAGAAAAGTTAATGGAAAGTGCTCAAAAATTATTTGCAAAAGTATATGAGCAAGCACAAGGAGCACAAGGAGCAGGCCCAGATATGGGTGGCGCAAGTCAGGAATCCTATCAGGCAGATGATGATGTAATAGATGGAGACTATAAAGAAGTTTAAGAACCAGACGGTTTCAACCGTGCTATAGACTAAGCTGTTAGGGACATATTCTTTACAATGTGTCCCTAATAGTGTATAGTTAATGGTATGCCTATTACATAGGTAAATGATGGAGGTTAATATGGCAGACAAGAGAGATTATTATGAGGTTCTTGGCGTTGATAAAGGTGCTGATGATGCCACATTAAAAAAAGCATATAGAAAGCTGGCAAAGCAATATCATCCGGATATGAATCCAGGGGATAAAGAAGCAGAACGTAAATTCAAAGAAGCATCGGAAGCATACGGTGTTTTAAGTGATCCAGAAAAACGTCAGCAGTATGATAATTTTGGTCATGCAGCATTTGATGGAGGTGCTGGCGGAGCAGGCGGCTTCGGAGGCTTTGGTGGCTTTGATTTCAGTGGTGACATGGGAGATATTTTTGGAGATATATTTGGAGATATTTTCGGTGGAGGCACAAGAAGCCGTAGAGCCAATAATGGCCCAATGAAGGGGGCTAATGTAAAAACCAGACTGAATATTACTTTTGAAGAAGCAGTCTTTGGATGTGATAAAACGGTCACCGTAAATCTAAAAGAAAATTGTCAAACCTGTAATGGAACAGGTGCAAAACCGGGAACAAGTCCACAGACTTGTTCAAAATGTAACGGAAAGGGGCAGATTGTTTATACGTCTCAATCCTTATTTGGAACAGTAAGAAATGTTTCCACTTGTCCAGACTGTAATGGAAGTGGTCAGGTAATTAAAGACAAATGTAGTGATTGTCATGGAAGCGGATATATATCAGCGAAAAAGACAATAGAAGTAAGTGTACCTGCTGGTATTGATAATGGTCAAAGTATTCGTATACGTGAAAAGGGTGAGCCAGGAATAAACGGCGGCTCAAGAGGTGATTTACTTGTGGAAATCGTAGTTGCAAGACATCCGATTTTCCAACGTCAAGATTATAATATCTTCTCCACCGCTCCAATTTCTTTTGCACAGGCAGCACTTGGTGGTGAAGTTAAAATAAATACGGTTGATGGAGATGTTCTCTATGAAGTAAAAGCAGGAACACAAACAGATACCAAGGTTCGTTTAAAAGGAAAAGGGGTACCATCTCTTCGAAATAAAGCGATGCGTGGAGATCACTATGTAACACTCGTAGTACAGGTACCAAATAAACTTTCAGAAGAGCAAAAAGAATTACTTCGCAAATTTGATGCTGCTGGAGATAATTCACTAAATGGCAGTACAGGAACTACAGAAAAGAAGAAAAAAGGCTTTATGGATAAATTAAAAGAAAGCTTTGAAGATTAAAGGATATAAATATAACGAAACTGTTATTTTGCCAATGGCTAAATGACAGTTTCGTTTCATTTTATAGAAAATTGCATCGCAACTTAATGGGTAAAATGTATGCAAAGCAGACACAATACTTTTGAAGGTTTGGGGTATAATAAAAGGAAACAAAAATAATTCAACAAAAAACAAAAAAAGGGTTTGACATTAGAACGAATAATAGAGATAATATTTATAGCACTTTAGTCTTTGATAAAATATTTTAGTAAAAGGAAGGTATGACAAAATGAGTGAAACAAATGTGAAACGTACAGGTAGCTTCACTTTACCAGGTGAGTCAGGTTATGAAGAATTAACCCTTAAGATGGCAGAAAAATGGGGAGCAGACGTAATTCGTGACAGTGATGGAACAGTATTATCCGATGAGATACTAAATGCGGGATATGGCATTTATTCAACGATATGTATTATAAGAGATCACAATGAGTGGGCAAAACAAAATTTGGATAAGTTACAGCAGACATTTTTGATGACTAATCCTAAGGTAGCCACAGATACGAAGCTAACGTTTCATTTGATGGAGGACTTCTTTGAAGAGCAATTTAAGATTAACGGATCCAAGGATTCTTTAAAATATTGGCAGGTTTATGACCGTACAAGCAATGAATTGATTTCAACGGATCAATGGAAGTTTGAGGAAGAAAGTGGTAGTGTTGTTGTAGAAGGTATCACTCCATGGCATAAATATAGTGTCAGCTTTTTAGCTTATCGAATTTGGGAAGAGATTTCCATGTACAATCACACCACGAATAATTGGGACAAAGAGCATCTTATGCAGATAGATCCAAGACATCCAAAGACACAGGAATATATGCTTGCATGGATGGAAAACTGGTGTAAGACACATGAAGATACTACAGTGGTTCGTTTTACCTCTATGTTCTATAACTTTGTATGGATATGGGGAAGTGATGAAAGAAATCGTCATTTATTCTCTGATTGGGGTTCTTATGATTTTACAGTAAGTCCACTTGCACTTGATGAATTTGCTGTGAAATATGGATATTCCCTAACAGCAGAGGATTTTGTGAATAAAGGAAAGTTAAATGTAACACATATGCCAGCTGATCAACATAAGCTTGATTGGATGGAGTTTATTCATGATTTTGTAATCGAGTTTGGTAAGAAATTAGTTGACATGGTTCATCAATATGGAAAGCAAGCCTATGTATTTTATGATGATAGTTGGGTTGGCGTTGAGCCTTATAGCAAACGATTTAAAGAGTTTGGGTTTGATGGAATTATCAAATGCGTATTTTCAGGTTATGAAGCAAGACTTTGTGCAGGTGTTGATGCACCAACTCATGAACTGCGATTGCACCCATATTTGTTCCCAGTAGGCCTTGGTGGAGCGCCAACCTTCATGGAAGGCGGAGATCCAACCTTGGATGCGAAAAAGTTCTGGAATAGTATAAGAAGAGCTTTGCTTCGAGAGCCAGTGGATCGTATTGGGTTAGGTGGTTATTTGCATCTGGTGGAGCCATATCCGGATTTTTGCGATTATATAGAAAAAGTGGCAGATGAATTTAGAACCATAAAAGAATTTCATCAGGCAGGAAAGCCTTATGTATTAAAACCAAGAGTAGCTGTATTGACTGCTTGGGGAAGTCTTCGTTCTTGGACGCTATCAGGTCATTTTCATGAAACCTATATGCATGATTTGATTCACATCAATGAAAGCTTATCAGGAAGTCCATTTGATGTGTCTTATATTAGTTTTGAAGATATTAAAAATGGTGTTTTAGAGGATGTAGATGTTGTAATTAATGCTGGTTTCGCTGGTTCAGCATGGAGTGGTGCTGATAAGTGGAACGATAATGAAGTGGTGGAGATACTTACAAAATGGGTACATGCTGGAGGGGCCTTTATCGGAGTGAATGAACCCTCAGCAGTCGAAGGATATGATAATTTCTTTCGAATGTCGCATGTTCTTGGTGTGGATAAAGATAATGGTGCAAGGGTTTGTCATGGTAAATGGAGTTTTGAAGTAAGTAAAGTAGAGGGCCTTTTACCTAACGAAACTACTATGAAAGGAAAAGACAATATTTACCTTACAGATGGTAAGGCGAAAGTATTGGCAGAAGAAAATGGAGTACCGACTCTAACCTCATATGACTTTGGAAGCGGTAGAGGTATTTATTTAACATCTTTTGAAACGAGTTTGACCAATACCAGAATGTTGTATCATATTATTTTGTTTGCATGTAAAGAAAAGCTAGAACAAAACTACTTGACGGATAGCCCTATGACAGAGTGTGCTTTTTATCCAGCAAGCAAGCGATTGGTAATTATTAATAATAGTGATGTATCACAACATCCAGTCATTCAAACAGAAAACGGACCAATCGAATTAGACATTGATGCATATGATACAAAAATGGTTACAATCTAAAGTAAAAGCATTAGAGTAACATATCTTAAATGAGTGGACAATTAGAACTATTGTCTATCGAGCGGATAAATGCTATAATAAGCCCATATCATGTTTTGATATGGGCTTATTATTGAATAAGAATAATATGGTATATTTAAAAATATATAAATTCGTTTTACAAAAGAAAATACTCAAAATGACATTTAGACTACAAGGATGTACGTATACGGAAAGGATGACAAAAGATGGGGAGATTAGAACAGTCCATGATGACTCGACGATTAGAAGCAGGAGCAGTTATTTACCAAGAAGGGGCTACCATAAATGAGATTTGTATTATTTTAACGGGTAGTGTAAAAGCGACTGGTAAATATGGTGAAAATACAATTATGGCAGGAAATGTACTAGGGGTATTAGATCTTGGAATCGGCAAATATCTATATAATTATACTGCCAATGAGGAAACTTTAATATGCTATTTTCAGTTGGAAACGCTACAAGATTTAGGAAAGGTATTTGCCGCTGATAAAACGTATGCTGGAATTATAATAAGTTCATTGGCAAAACAAATGATCAGCATTACAGGAGAATTTGAGAAATTAAAAGGTTTGAGTGAAGAAATTTCTCAATTTATAAGAAATGAATATGAAGAGTACAAGCAGATTTGTAAGAATTATCATAAAGAACCAGCACAAATTAAACGCATTGAAAATTTAGAGGAGTTTGAAGAAGATAATGCGATTGTAACGGCTGATTTAGATTATTTTATCAATTTAGACTTGATTCCTCTTGAGTTAAAAAAGAAGTTCTACTCTGCAAGTGAATATGTAATGATGACGGAAGTAAAACGCTTTCATGAAAATATATTAGAGATTTCGGATGCTTATGAACCTATTATTGAATATGTTAATCAAGTCAAACATGCATTATTTGCAAAGGATGAGGACAATCTATTTATGCGACTTGCAGAACTTGCATTTATGATTAACGAGTCAAATGGAGACATTTCATTTGTTTGGTCTAGAATTAAAAATATAACAACTTTTGTCACCAAAGAAAAAGTGATTGAACAAGCAGTATTACCAGTCTTGATTAGTCATTTTAAGACGAAGATAAAGGTTGGGGCAGATTTGGATGATGAACAAAACGATTTGACCAAACAATACACGATTGAACAAATAAAAGGAGCCAAAGTACTTGCTAAGGACTCACTTGCTACAATATTAGAATATTCTGGTATTAGCCAAGATAAGGCGGACAAGTTTAAACAATATTTGACAGTATACAATTCGCTTCCAGACAAATCAGCCACAACAGATGAAGTGGATAAGCTGCGTAAGGCAATTACTAAGATTTTTTATGAATTATATGAATTGATTTTCTTTAAGGCTGAAGAAACCAAAATGGCTGAGCCAGTCATTGATTTGTTCTTAAATTATGGCTATGTGGACGAGAAATTCATTACAGAAAGCCAGTTACTACAATTGTTTTATTTAAAACAAGAGCAAGAAGTAAGCGAATATCCAATTTATACGATGAAGGAATGGTTGCAGGAAATCTATTATGGAAAAGCAGAACCTTCTAAAAATGAATTTGATTTAGATTACCAAGGCATGCTTCGCGAAAAGAAAAAAACACAACATGTTTCCGAAGCAGAAGAAAGAGAATATTTAAAGGATCAAAAAGGAAAAGTTACGTTTGAAATAGAAAATATGTTTCGAGCTGCGAATAAGATTACCAGTGGAAAAGTATTAACTTTTTGTCCGATTTTGCATAAAGATTTCATAATAGGAACAATAGATAAATTAATACAAAAGAAATCTGATATTATAAAGGCGTATGAAGAGTTGCAAAAAATTGACTTTTCTTTGTTTTATCGGACTGTGTTATACCATGATTCTAGTAAAGGGATTGCGAAGGAATATATTGAGAAAAAAATACTTCCAATTACAATATTAATGCCAAATGTTGGTTCAAAAAGTAGTATGTGGCAAGAAACGTCAGGACTTAGAAAAGATACACCTGCTCGATTTGTTATGCCAATACTTAGTAAAGAACAAGCAGAAGATATGTTGATTAGCGTGGCTGGACGATATCGATGGGAGATTTGTAGAAATGTTCAGGGGGTATACTGGAGTGATATAACAGAAAAATCCTTAACCTCTGAGTATTATGATTATATACAGTTTTATAAAAAGAATCGTGATTTGTCACCACAGGCAAAAGAAAAGTTGCGAAATGAAATTACTCGAGTTCGAAATAATTATAGAGAGGTATTTGTGCAAGATTATATTCAATGGATTCGATATGAATCGAAAGGTTCGTCAAGATTGAATAAAATTGCCAGAGCAATCTTACTAACCTATTGTCCTTTTTCAAAACCAATTCGAACTGAATTGAGTAATTTTCCAGCTTTTTCAGAATTGCTTGACCGCTATGAAACATTACAAGCTGCTAAAATTAAGAAATTAGAAAATGCATATGCTTCTATTCGAAGAAATGGTGGTACTGTTACCAAAGAATTAGAAGATAATTTAGCATTCCATAACCAATAAAGAGAGAATTCTCGAATAATAAAGAGGTGTACGAGTGAAGTGGAATAAATATACAATCAAAACAATTACAGATGCGGAAGACATCATTAGTAGTACGCTGATGGATCTTGGTATTGAAGGTGTGGAGATTGAAGACAAAATACCATTATCTGAAGCAGATAAAAAGCAAATGTTTGTCGATATTTTGCCAGACATGGGACCAGATGATAACGTAGCTTATATCAGCTTTTATATTGATAGCGAAGTAGATGCAAAAGAGACGCTTCAAAATGTAAAGCATGAGTTAAATGAATTAAGAAGCTATATGGAGGTTGGTGAGTGCACGATAATGGAATCACAAACAGAAGATAAAGATTGGATTAATAATTGGAAACAGTATTTTAAGCAGTTTAGTGTAGACGATATTTTAATCAAACCATCGTGGGAAGAAGTAAAGCCAGAAGATCATGACAAACTAATGATTCAAATTGATCCAGGGACTGCATTTGGAACAGGAATGCACGAAACAACGCAATTATGTATCAGGCAGCTTAAAAAATATATTACAAGTACAACAAAAGTATTTGACGTAGGTTGCGGAAGTGGTATTCTTTCCATCGTTTCCATCAAACTTGGGGCAACATACGCAAGAGGCATTGATATTGATCCGAATGCAATCAATGCATCAATCGAGAATGCGAAAGTAAATCAAATTCCAGAGGATAAATTTCATGTAGAGGCAGGTAATTTATTAGAGGATATTAATTTACAACAGGAAGTAGGATGTGAAGCCTATGATATTGTTGTTGCTAATATTTTGGCAGATGTTTTGATACCTTTAACGCCTGTTATTAAGAAAAATTTAAAACCAAATGGCTACTATATTACCTCTGGTATTATTGATAAAAAAGAAGAAGACGTTGTAGCAGCGGTGAAAGACAATGGTTTTGAGATTGTTGAGATAACACATCAAGGTGAATGGGTATCTGTTACAGCTAAGAAACTATAGGGAGAAATATGCATCATTTTTTTGTAAACGACAATCAAATTAAAGAAAACTATATTACCATTACAGGGGCTGATGTCAATCATATCAAGAATGTACTTCGTATGAAGATAGGAGAGAAGCTTCTTATTAGTAATGGAATCAATAAAGATTACTTATGTGAGCTAAGTAAGATTACAAATGAAGAAATTATTGCCACTGTTTTGTCTATTGATGAAGAGGGGGGAGAGCTTCCCTCTAAGATTTATTTATTTCAAGGACTACCTAAAGCGGATAAGATGGAACTTATTATTCAAAAAGCAGTAGAATTAGGAGTATTCGAAATTATTCCGGTATCCATGAAACACTCTGTTGTAAAATTAGATGAGAAAAAACAATCAAATAAGGTCAAACGGTGGCAGGCAATTGCAGAAAGTGCAGCAAAACAATCGAAAAGAAGTGTTGTTCCAAATGTAAAACATGTAATGTCCTTTCAAGAAGCACTTGATTATGCAAAGAATTTTGAGTATAATTTAATACCGTATGAACATGCAGACAAAATGAAAGAGACAAAGCAAGTGATTGCTTCCCTCAAAGCAAATACTTCGATTGGAGTTTTTATAGGCCCTGAAGGGGGTTTTGATGAAAATGAAATTGCAAGTGCACGTAAACATAATATGAAGACGATTACATTAGGAAAACGAATACTTAGAACAGAGACAGCAGGACTTACAGCGCTGTCTGTTATTATGTTTCAATTAGAGGGTAAAGAAACCGATGAATAGGATGGATATTAACAGTGGAATGTTATTTAGATAATTCAGCAACAACAAAATGTTTTGAAGAAGTAAAGGATATTGTAATTAATGCTATGACAAAAGATTACGCAAATCCTTCCTCGATGCATATTAAGGGAGTGGAAGCTGAGAAGTATTTAAAGCAGTCAAAAGAAATAATTGCTTCTACTTTAAAGGTTAATGAAAAGGAATTATTTTTTACTTCTGGGGGTACAGAATCCAATAACTTGGCAATCATAGGAAGTGCCATGGCAAATATTCGTACAGGAAAACATTTGATTACTACTATAATAGAACATCCGTCTGTTATAAATACGATGAAATACTTAGAAGAACAAGGATTTCGTGTAACCTATCTTCCTGTGGACGAAGCTGGAATTGTTTCATTGGAGGAACTTGACAAAGCAATTTGTGACGATACCATTTTAGTCTCTATTATGTATGTAAACAATGAAATCGGATCCGTTCAACCAATTGATAAAATAGCGCAAATGATTAAAGAAAAAAATCCAAATACACTTTTTCATGTAGATGCGATACAAGGTTTTGGAAAATATAAAATATATCCGAAAAGACTAAACATTGATTTGTTATCGGCTAGTGGTCATAAGATAAATGGACCAAAGGGAGTTGGATTTTGTTATATCAGTGAAAAAGTGAAAATAAAACCAATTGCTTTTGGTGGTGGCCAGCAAAAAGGAATGCGCTCAGGAACAGAGAATGTTCCTGGGATAGCAGGAATTGGTATGGCAGTATTAAAAACATATGAGAATTTTGAAGAAAAAATAGACAATTTATATCGTTTGAAAAGTTATTTTGTAGAAGAGATTTCTAAACTTGAAGGTGTTTATTTAAATGGAAAGACAGGATTAGACAGTGCTCCTCATATCGTTAGTGCTAGTTTTTTACATGTAAGAAGTGAGGTTTTACTTCATGCGCTTGAGAGTAAAGAAATCTATGTTTCGGCTGGTTCAGCGTGTGCTTCCAATAAGCCTACGGTTAGTCCCACTTTAAAAGCGATTGGAGTAGAAAAAGAACTTTTAGATTCTACAATCCGATTTAGTTTTTCTTTTGAAACAACAAAGGAAGAGCTAAGTTATTGTTTGGATGCGTTGAAAGAAATATTACCAAAACTAAGAATATATAAACGGCACTGATTTGGAGGAAATAGATGTTTAAATCATTTTTAATTAAGTATGGAGAAATCGGAATTAAAGGAAAAAATAAATATTTGTTTGAAGACGCATTAGTAAAACAAATCAAGCATGCACTAAGGAAAGTGGATGGTGAGTTTGAGGTATCAAAGCAACAAGGTAGAATCTATGTAGAAGTATTAAGTGAATATGATTATGAGGAAACCGTGGATGCACTCAAAAAGGTGTTTGGTATCGTTGGTATATGTCCAGTTGTTCATGTTGAGGATGAAGGTTTTGAACAATTAGCAAAAGATGTTGTAGCATATTTTAAAAAAGCCCATCCAACGCTTGATCAAACATTTAAAGTAAATGCACGACGTGCTAGAAAAAATTATCCAATGGACTCCATGCAAATAAACTATAGTCTTGGTGAAAAAATCTTACAAGCTTTTCCTAATGTGAAAGTAGATGTTCATAATCCTCAAGTACTACTTAATGTAGAAATACGTGAGAAGATTTATATTTATTCTACTGTCATTCCAGGAGCTGGTGGAATGCCAGTTGGTACGAATGGAAAGGCCATGCTTTTATTGTCTGGAGGAATTGACAGCCCTGTTGCAGGATACATGGTTGCAAGAAGAGGTGTAAAAATTGATGCGGTATATTTTCATGCACCACCATATACGAGTGAAAGAGCAAAGCAAAAGGTAGTAGATTTGGCGAAACTAGTATCGGTATACTCAGGACCAATTCATCTACACATTATTAATTTTACCGACATTCAATTGTATATTTATGAAAAGTGTCCACATGATGAGTTAACTATTATAATGAGAAGATATATGATGAGGATTGCCGAGCATATTGCAAAAGAAACAGGGTCTTTAGGGTTAATTACAGGAGAAAGTATTGGACAAGTAGCCAGTCAGACAATGCAAAGTCTCGCTGCAACAAATGAAGTATGTACCATGCCTGTTATCAGACCGCTTATTAGTTTTGATAAACAAGATATTGTTGACATTTCCTTAAAAATCAACACGTATGAAACTTCCATTCTTCCATTTGAAGACTGTTGTACTATCTTTGTTGCAAAACATCCAGTGACTAAGCCAAATGTTAATATTATAAAACGTTCGGAAAGAAATCTTGAAGAAAAGATTGACGAATTGGTTGAGACTGCTTTAAAAACAGAAGAAGTTATTATATGTGAATAAAAGGCGTTACATATCAAAAATTGCTTGCGATTTTTGATATGTAAAAAACAGCTGCCAATTTCTCAATGATGTGGCAACTGCTTTGGTTTCAATTTATAAATAGAAAGATAATCATTTCTATAATATTTTTGATAATAAGCCTTACGAATTAGATTAAGTAAGGATTAAGTGCTGCTAAGATTGATTCGATTTCGTCTTCAGCATGGATATTTAAATCGATTGGCTTAGACAAATCCAAACTGAAAATTCCCATAATAGATTTTGCGTCAATAACATATCTTCCTGAAACTAAGTCAAAATCATAATCAAATTTAGTAATTTCATTAACAAATGATTTAACTTTATCGATAGAATTTAAAGAAATTTGAACTGTTTTCATCTTTAAAACCTCCCTTGTGTTTTGATATATTTATCTTACATTTATGGAAATTAAAAGTCAAGATGCAATTAACAGAAATATCAGATTTGACGGAATTTTAATGTTTTGAACAAAAATATTTTGATAATATGTGCAAACAGGATAAAAAATAAATAAAGTTTACGTACAATTTACAAATAAAACACATATGTTGGACAAAGCATACAATGGGACAAAAGCAATTTTGTATAACATGATAGAATAGGAGAAAAACTATGAAAAAAGCGGCTTTACACAATCTTGGTTGCAAAGTAAATGCTTATGAAACAGAAGCAATGCAACAAATGCTAGAGCAAAGCGGATATGAGATTGTTGGCTTTACAGATAAAGCGGATGTTTATATTATTAATACCTGTACGGTTACTAATATAGCAGATCGAAAATCAAGACAAATGCTTCATAAAGCAAAGAAAATGAATCCAGAGGCGATTGTGGTAGCTACAGGATGTTATGCACAAGCGTCAAAGGAACAAATAGAACTAGATGATTGTGTAGATATCATTGTAGGAAACAATAAAAAGAAAGACATCATACGCATTCTAAATGAGTATGAAAGTGAGCAAGAGCTCTCTCATGTTATTGATATCAATCATACCACAGAGTATGAAGAATTAGAGCTTGAAAGCTCTTTGGAACATACGAGAGCTATTATAAAGGTGCAAGATGGCTGTAATCAGTTTTGTAGCTACTGTATCATACCATATGCGAGAGGAAGAGTGAGAAGTAGAAAGATAACGCAAGTGATAAGTGAGGTTGAAAAGCTTTCTGCGAAAGGATTTAAAGAAGTAGTGTTGACTGGAATTCACTTAAGCTCCTACGGTGTAGATTTAGAAGAAGAGGATTTGTTGTCTTTAGTCGTTGCAGTTAGTAAGGTTCAGGGAATTGAAAGAATACGACTTGGTTCCTTAGAACCAAGAATCATAACAGAAGAGTTTGCCTCAACGCTTTCTAATCTAAAAAACATGTGCCCGCATTTTCATCTGTCGTTACAAAGTGGATGCGATAAGACATTAAAAAGGATGAATCGCAGATATAGTGCGCAAGAATATTATGAAAAATGCATGCTTTTACGCAAATATTTCAACAATCCTGCAATTACAACGGACGTTATCGTTGGATTTCCAGGAGAAACAGAAGAAGAATTTAATATTACAAAAGAATATGTTGAAAAAGTGAATTTCTTTGAAATGCATGTTTTTAAATATTCCAAAAGACAAGGAACCAAAGCGGCTGAAATGGAAGAGCAAGTAGAGGAACACATCAAAAATAATCGCAGTGCAACATTGCTTGCAATTACAAAAAAACAATCAGAGGATTATTTGAATAGCCAAATTGGAAAAGAATTGGAAGTGTTAATCGAAGAAGAAACGCAAATTGATGGAGTAAAATACTTTGTAGGACATAGTAAGGAATATGTGAAAACGTTGATAAACAGTGAAGAAAATCTTGAAAATAAAATTATTTCTTGCATTGGTACAAAACGATATGGACAAAACATGATATTGGCTGAAATGAAAAGATAAATAAACTCATTGAATTTTAGATTGATTTATATTAGAATAAGAATATAGACTAATTAAGGGCGTGGTAGTATGCAGGATAAAAATAATACACAATATTTCAAAGTACAGGCCGAACCTGTAGTACAAGTAAAGGAAGTTCTTAATGTAGTATATCAGGCTTTAACTGAGAAAGGATATAACCCTGTTAATCAGATTGTCGGATATATTATGTCAGGAGACCCAACTTATATTACAAGTCATCGTAATGCAAGAAGTTTGATTATGAAAGTAGAACGTGATGAACTTGTAGAAGAAGTTTTAAAGGAATATATTAAGACAAATAAGTGGGAATAGGTGAAATATGCGAATAATGGGTTTGGATTATGGTTCCAAAACAGTTGGCGTTGCAATCAGTGATTCATTGGGTTATACAGCTCAAGGGATTGAGATTGTACGTAGAAAATCTGAGAATAAATTAAGACAGACATTAGCACGTCTTGAACAGTTAATTGAAGAATACGAGGTCGAGGAAATTGTGCTAGGATTTCCTAAAAATATGGATAACTCTGTTGGTGATCGAGGGATAAAATCCTTAGAATTCAAGGAGATGCTTGAGAGAAGAATGAATTTACCTGTCACGATGTGGGATGAACGATTAACAACAGTGGAAGCAGATAGAACCATGATAGAGGGACAGATTAGAAGAGAAGATCGTAAGCTGTATGTGGATAAACTTGCTGCGGTCTTCATTTTGCAAGGATATTTGGATTTTTTATCGAATCAAAATAAGTAGTTTGTTACAGTGTAAAATGCTGTAGGCAATGGAGGAAATGATGGAAAAAATAAAATTTCAGTTCGATGATGATGCTGTAGATTTTTATGTGATAGAAGAGACCAAAATCAATGGAATAAATTATATTTTGGTAACAGAAGAAGAAGAAGGTGATGCAGATGCCTTTATTTTGAAAGATTTGTCTGATGTAGAAGATGAAGAAGCTATCTATGAAATGGTAGAAGAGGAAGAAGAATTAGAATATGTTTCTAATATTTTTTCGGAAATATTAGATGATATAGAGATACAAAAATAGGTAAACACAGCCAATGGCTGATTAATAATAGCATTTTATTCTAGTTATGAGAGGTGAAATTAATGTCAGTTGATAAGGATGAATTCAAGGAATTACTTAGGCAAAAAGGCTTAAAAGTGACAACTCAAAGAGTTAGGGTTCTTGAAGTTTTATCCAATTCGCCTGACATACATTTAACAGCAGAAGAGATATACGAATTAATAAAAGTGGATTTTCCTGAAATAGGTTTAGCCACAGTATATAGAACAATACAGCTTCTATTAGAGCTTGACTTAATTGATCGTATTAATTTGGATGACGGTTTTGTTCGTTATGAAATTAGTAATCATGATGAAAATTCAAAAAAACACCATCATCATCATTTGATATGTGTCAAATGCAGTAAAGTACTTTCTTTTGAAGATGATTTACTGGATGAACTGGAAAAAAGAATCATGGATCATATTTCATTTAAAGTACTAGATCATGAAGTAAAGCTTTATGGACTTTGCAAAGATTGTTCTGCGAAGGAAAAAGATTAGGAATAATGTGCGGAAATTTATATACATGGAGGTAATTTTTATTGAAAAACATTAACAACTCAAAATTGAAAATCATTCCTTTAGGCGGATTAGAGCAAATAGGAATGAACATTACTGCCTTTCAGTTTGAAGACAGTATTATTGTTGTGGACTGCGGATTGTCATTTCCAGAAGATGACATGCTAGGAATTGATCTGGTAATACCAGATGTAACATTTTTAAAAGATAATATTGACAAAGTAAAAGGGTTTATCATTACCCATGGGCACGAGGATCATATCGGTGCACTTCCTTATGTGCTAAAGGAAATCAATATCCCTATTTATACAACAAAATTAACAATGGGAATCATTGAAAACAAATTAAAAGAACACAATCTTGTAAAGTCTACAAGAAGAAAAGTAATAAAACATGGACAATCTATCAACCTTGGTGCTTTTCGTATTGAATTTATTAAAACAAATCATAGTATAGCGGATGCTTCGGCTCTTGCCATTTATTCTCCTGCTGGTACTGTAGTTCATACGGGTGACTTTAAGGTTGATTATACGCCAGTTTTTGGAGACACCATTGATTTACAAAGATTTGGAGAAATTGGCAAAAAGGGTGTTCTCGCTCTTATGTGTGATAGCACGAATGCAGAAAGACCAGGATTTACCATGTCAGAAAAGTCAGTGGGTAAAACCTTTGATAATATTTTTGCGGAAAATAAAAATTCAAGAATCATTGTTGCTACCTTTGCATCTAATGTAGATAGGGTACAACAAATCATTAACTCTGCTTATAAATTTGGCCGAAAGGTTGTTGTTGAAGGCAGAAGTATGGTTAGCATTATCGGAATTGCTTCAGAACTTGGATATATTAATATACCAGATAAAACGCTAATCGATATTGAACAGTTGAAAAATTATCCAGACGAGCAAACTGTGCTAATTACAACTGGAAGTCAGGGCGAATCAATGGCGGCATTATCAAGGATGGCTGCACATATTCATAAGAAAGTGACAATAAAGCCTGGTGATACAGTAATATTTAGTTCCAACCCAATTCCGGGAAATGAAAAAGCAGTATCAAAGGTGATTAACGAACTATCTAGAACAGGTGCAAATGTAATTTTTCAAGATACTCACGTATCTGGACATGCTTGCCAAGAAGAAATTAAATTAATTTATTCATTAGTTCGTCCAAAATATGCAATACCTGTACATGGTGAATTCAGACATTTAAAGGCACATGCTGAGGTTGCAAAGAGTATTGGAATCCCAAAAGAGAATATATTTATCATGCAGTCGGGTGATGTATTAGAGCTTGGTGAAGAAACAGCCGAAGTGACAGGGAAGGTACCAACTGGGACGATTTTAGTCGATGGACTTGGTGTTGGTGATGTCGGTAATATTGTACTAAGGGATAGACAACATCTTGCAGAAGATGGTATATTGATTGTAGTATTGACTTTAGAAAAATATAGTAACCAAGTACTTGCTGGGCCAGATATTGTTTCGAGGGGATTTGTATATGTTAGAGAATCGGAAGGACTAATGGATGAAGCAAGACAAGTAGTGAGTGATGCTTTAGATAGCTGTTTGAACAAAAACATTTCCGATTGGGGAAAAATTAAGAATACAGTAAAAGATTCATTAAGTGACTATCTGTGGAAAAAAACAAAAAGAAATCCAATGATATTACCGATTATCATGGAAGTATAGGTGATGTAATGAGTCATGTTTTGCAGTGCACGAAACGTTTAACAGAGGCAATTCAAAGTAGCGATGAATATAGAGCGTATAACGAAGCAAAAGATGCCATAAAAGGGAATTTAGAGCTTTGTAAAAGGTTAAATGAATATCGGATACAAAACTTCAAACTGCAAGATAATGTTGAGGTAGAAGATTATTTTGCTGAACTTGACAAAATGGAACAGCAGTATAAAGACTTAAAAAAAGATCCGAAGGTTATGGCTTTTTTAACTGCTGAACTTCGATTGTGTAAGATGATACAAGAAATTAATATGGCAATAGTAAATCTTGTGGATTTAGAACTTGAGTTTTAGCTAAGGACAAGGCGGTGTGGGATGAGTGCTAAAAAATTCGTAACAACAATTATTAGCGTTTCTGTAGAAGTTATATTTTTAGCGCTAATTATTATAGTGATTTATAATGGTGGAATGAAGGCTTATTCATTTGGGTTTTCAGTTTTTGCAGAACAACCAATTACCGCAGAGCCTGGAAGGGACGTAAGTGTGACAATCGATTCAAAACTTTCTGCGTATGAACTGGGGAAATTCCTAGAGGAGAAAGGATTGGTTCGAGATGCCAAGGTGTTTTACGTACAAATGAAGTTGATGTCAGTAAACGGCAAAGTAAAATCAGGAAGATACACACTTAATACATCCATGACAGCAGAAGAAATGATTCAGACCATTACAGCAGATTCGCAGGAAAGTGAAAAAGAGGAATAATCGTGTGATAGTAGATGAGAGAATGAAAGCATATATTAATTCATTGGATTCTGGTAACACCCCATTGCTTGATGCGATTGAAGATGAAGCATTAAAAACTTATGTTCCAATTATTCGAAAAGAAATGCAAAGTTTTTTAAAGGTTTTGCTAGCAATGAGACAGCCCAAGAATATATTAGAAGTGGGGACTGCAATTGGTTTTTCAACCATTCTAATGGGTGAATATACAGACAATGAATGTAAAATTACAACGATAGAAAAATATGAAAAACGCATACCTATTGCAATTGAAAACTTTAAAAGAGCTGGCATGCAAGATAAGATTACATTATTAGAAGGCGATGCATTAGAGATTATGACAAATTTAAGCGGGCAGTATGATATGATTTTTATGGATGCTGCCAAGGCTCAATATATTAACTTTTTGCCAGAAGTTAAAAGACTTTTGGTAAATGGTGGAGTTTTAGTATCTGATAACGTGTTGCAAGATGGAGATATTATTGAATCACGTTTTGCGGTAACAAGAAGAAAGAGAACGATACATTCACGAATGCGGGAATATCTATATGAACTCACGCATACAGATGAGTTTACAACAACCATACTACCAATTGGAGATGGCGTAACAATGAGTGTATTACAAAGAAAGTAGTAGGAATAAAAGATGAAACATCCAGAATTATTAGTTCCGGCCAGTAGCTTAGAAGTATTAAAGATAGCGGTTAAGTTTGGCGCGGATGCAGTATATATTGGAGGAGAAGCTTTTGGATTAAGAGCAAAGGCAAAGAACTTCTCAAAGGAAGATATGAAAGCTGGGATAGAGTTTGCACACGCACATGGTGTGAAAGTTTATGTAACAGCTAATATAATAGGGCACAATACTGATTTGGAAGGTGTAGGGGAATATTTTAAGGAATTAGAATTAATGGGACCCGATGCAGTGATTATTTCTGATCCAGGAATTTTTTCAATCGCTAAGGAAGTAATTCCTAATATGGAAATCCATATCAGTACTCAAGCGAATAATACAAACTATGGAACGTATAATTTTTGGTATAAACTCGGTGCAAAGCGTGTTGTAAGTGCCAGAGAATTATCGTTGGAAGAAATCAAAGAAATACGAAAAAATGTTCCAGATGATATGGAAATAGAAAGCTTTATTCATGGTGCGATGTGTATCTCATATTCTGGTAGATGTTTACTCAGTAATTTCTTTACTGGAAGGGATGCCAATCAAGGTGCTTGCACCCATCCATGTAGATGGAAATATTCGGTTGTAGAAGAAAAAAGACCAGGAGAATATTTTCCGGTGTATGAAAATGATAATGGGACTTATATTTTTAACTCAAAAGATTTATGCATGATTGAGTATATACCAGAAGTATTACAGGCAGGAATTGATAGCCTTAAAATTGAAGGTAGAATGAAAACTGCCCTTTATGTAGCAACAGTTGCAAGAACTTATCGAAAGGCAATTGATGATTACTTAGAGTCAGAAGAAAAATATAGGCAAAATTTATCATGGTATAAAGAAGAGATTGGTAAATGTACCTATCGTAAATTTACGACAGGATTTTTCTTTGGCAAGCCAACGGAAGAAACACAAATATATGATAGCAATGTCTATGTAAGAGAATATACCTACCTTGGTATTGTAGGAGAAAAAAACGAAGAGGGATTGTATCGAATTGAACAAAGAAATAAGTTTCATGTCGGACAGTCTATTGAAGTTATGAAGCCAAATGGTGAGAATATCGAAGTAGTTGTGAAACGAATAACAGACGAAGAAGGACAGGAAATGGAGAATGCTCCACATCCAAAACAAGTATTGTTTATTGACCTTGGAGTTGAATTAGAAGAGTTTGACATTTTACGTGTAAAAGAAGATTAATAGGATGACATAATCATTATCATAAGAATAAGTTCTGCAAAAAGAAGGAAGGCTTAGTTTTCTTCTAGTAGGACTTATTCTTCTTTTTTGTGGAAAGGCACAAAGTATATGGCTGAAACATAGAATATAATAAATATTGCTTGAGGTGCTTCAATTGAGAACCTTTCCCATGCCATTAGGTGCAGATGAAGAAAAACATTATTTGGAGAGAGTTAAGGAAGGGGACATAGAGGCAAGAAATATTCTTATTGAAAGAAATTTAAGATTAGTTGCACATATTGTCAAAAAATATAGCTTTATGGAAGAAGACATTGAAGATATGATTTCAATTGGTACGATAGGGCTTATTAAGGCGGTTTCTACCTTTGATAATACGAAAGGCAACAGACTTGCCACATATGCTGCACGTTGCATTGACAATGAGCTATTAATGCTTTTAAGAACAAAGAAGAAGACGGCAAAAGATGTTTCATTATATGAACCAATTGGTACCAGCAAAGAAGGAGATGAAATTAATCTTTTAGACGTTGTCGAAGTAAACTCAGTGAGTATATATGATGAAGTAGACCTAAAACAGGATATTGAAATTTTATATAAAGTGATTGAAAGCTGTTTAAAACCAAGAGAAAAAATAGTAATTGAACTAAGGTATGGACTTTATAATAATAAGGAATATACCCAGCATGAAATTGCAAAGTATCTAGGAATATCAAGATCCTATGTGTCTCGAATCGAAAAAAATGCACTCAATCAAATAAAAAAAGCTTTTGAAAAATACAATTATATGCTATGATGCATATATAATCTAAAACCTGTCTGGTTTTATTTGCAGAGGTGACGTATCGTCACTTAAAATCCAAGATACAATTAAATGAGGAGGAGTATACGACATGTTTAGCACTGTTATGTCATCATGTGTTATTGGTATGGACAGTAAACTAGTCTATGTTGAGGCAGATGTAAGCAATGGAATGCCAACATTTGAAATGGTAGGATATCTTTCAAGTGAAGTAAGAGAAGCAAAAGAAAGGGTGAGGGCGGCGATTCGTAACACAGGAATTACTTTGCCGCCTAAAAGAATAACTGTTAACCTATCCCCTGCTGATTTAAGAAAGTCGGGCTCTCTTTTTGATTTGCCGATAGCTGCAGCGTTGTTAGCATCCCTTGAGTTAATCGATTGTAAGAACTTAGAAGATGTTTTAATTGTTGGAGAATTAAGCCTAAGTGGCGAGATAAAGCCAGTAAAAGGAATTTTGCCAATGGCATTTGCAGCCAAGCAATATGCATGTAAGAAATTTATTGTTCCAAAAGCAAATGCAAAAGAAGCATCTGTTATGCAAAATATTGAGGTGATTGGAGTTGAAACACTAGAAGAATTTATACAATACATGAAAAATCAAAAAGAAATTAAAAAGGAATCTATTAATATAGAAGAAATTTTTTCAAATCAAAAAAATTCTAGTCCACTTGACTTTAAAGATGTAAATGGACAAGTACTTGCCAAAAGAGCAAGTGAAATAGCATCTGCAGGAATGCATAATATTTTATTAATTGGACCGCCAGGGTCTGGAAAGACCATGCTTGCAAAAAGAATACCAACTATCCTCCCTCCTATTTCTTTGGAGGAAAGTATTGAAATCACTAAAATTCTTAGTATCTCTGGTAATTTAAATCAGGATTATCCACTCGTATCCAATCGACCATTTCGAAACCCACATCACACCATTACAAAAACATCATTAATCGGAGGAGGTACTTTCATAAGGCCTGGAGAAGTAAGCCTTTCCCATAGAGGTGTACTTTTTTTAGATGAACTTCCAGAGTTTAATAAATCCGTATTAGAGAGTATAAGACAACCCTTAGAAGATCGGGTAGTCAACATTTCAAAAGCGACACAAAGCTATCAATTTCCATCTAACTTCATGCTTGTAGGAGCAATGAACCCATGCGCGTGTGGCTACTATCCTGATTTGAATAAATGTTGTTGTTCCGAAACACAAGTCCTAAGATACTTAGGAAGAATTAGTGGACCTCTTTTAGATCGAATTGACATTTGCATTGAACTTCCTCAAATGAAATATGATGAATTATCAGCCAAAAGCGAAAATGAAAGTTCAAAAGATATCCAAGATAGAGTAGTACTAGCTCATAAAAGACAAGCTAAGCGTTACGAAGGAACGGAAATTTATTTTAATTCTAATTTAAATGGAAATCAAATCGCAAAGTATTGTAAATTGACAAAAGAAGTTCAAAAATATGCGGAGAATATTTTTGCAAAGATGGATTTAAGTGCTCGTGTTTATCATAGAATATTAAAAGTAGCTAGAACAATTGCAGATTTAGAAGGAGCAAAAGAAATCGAGATTCCACACATCAGTGAAGCAATCTGCTATAAAACACTGGATAAAAAATACTGGAAAAGATAGTTATAAAAAGTATGGTTGTTTATATTGTATGAAGACAAAGAAAGAGGTAAAGAGTAGAAAATGACGGAAGAAGAAAGTCTATATCGATTAAGTTGCATATCAGGAATTTATCGAAGAAAAATTAAAAAATTGTTAGATATCTATCAATCAGCAAATAAACTATTTGAGCTTAGTAATGAGGAAATTAACAAAATTAACATTCTAACAGAGAATGAGAAAAAAGCTATCATAGACAATAAAAACGATAAGCGTATAATGGAACGCTTTTGTTATTTGAAAGAACAAAACATCGAGTTTATCAGTTATAAAAATCCCTGCTATCCAGAAAAATTAAAAAATATTGCAGATGCTCCATGGTTTCTATTTAAAAAAGGAAAATTAAATGAAAAAAGACCAAGTGTTGCTATTGTAGGGGCAAGAAATTGTAGCAATTATGGAAAGGAAATGGCACTATATTATGCAAGAGAGTTAGCGGAAAATGGAGTAACCATTATCAGTGGACTAGCAAGAGGAATTGATAGTTATGCGCACAAGGGTGCGCTGGAATCAGGAGGAGAAACAATAGCTGTTTTGGGATGTGGAGTCAACGTTTGCTATCCCAAAGAAAACTATCAATTATATTGTGATATTGCAAATTCAGGAGGAATTATTTCTGAATACCAAGTTGACATGCAACCACGTCCCATGTTTTTTCCAGAAAGAAATAGAATTATAAGTGGATTAGCTGACATAATATTAGTAGTAGAAGCAAGAATAAAGAGTGGTTCTTTGATTACTGCTGATTGTGCACTTGAACAAGGAAAAGACGTTTTTGCGATACCAGGAAGAGTGACAGATAGTCTTAGTTCAGGCTGTAATCAGTTGATTAGTCAAGGCGCGGCAATTGCGAATTCACCTTCAGAAATTCTGAATGAATTGGGGATAAAATATGAAAAAAATAAAAAGTTATTGAAAAAAAGTAATAATTTACTTGAAAGAAAAGAAAATATGTTGTATAGTTGTCTAGATTTACAACCCAAAAGTCTAGATGAGATTTTGAGTAATATTGATTTAACGTATAAAGAAATTTTGATGACATTAGTAGACTTAGAGATAAAAGGGTTAATAAAAGAAACTTCAAAGAATTATTATGTAAGAATAGATGTAAAAAACCATAAGTAGACTAATGGAGGAAGTATATTATGGCTAAATATTTGGTTATCGTAGAATCACCTGCAAAGGTTAAAACAATAAAAAAATTTCTGGGAGCTAATTATCAAGTTGCAGCATCAAATGGACACGTTAGAGATTTACCAAAGAGTCAATTAGGAATTGATGTTGAACATGATTATGAACCTAAATACATCACAATACGTGGAAAAGGTGATATATTAGCAAATTTAAGGAAGGAGGCTAAAAAGGCAGATAAAGTATACCTGGCAACGGACCCTGACCGTGAAGGGGAAGCTATCTCTTGGCATTTGTCAAAAGCGTTAAAATTAACAGAAGAAAAAATGTATCGAATCAGTTTTAACGAAATTACTCAGAATGCGGTTAAGACCTCAATTAAAGAGGCGCGTGATATCGATATGGATTTGGTAAATGCGCAACAGGCAAGAAGAATGCTTGATCGAATTGTGGGATATAAGATTAGTCCGCTTCTTTGGGCAAAAGTTAAAAGAGGGTTAAGTGCAGGTAGAGTACAATCGGTTGCATTGCGTATTATTTGTGACAGAGAAGAGGAAATCAATGCTTTCATTCCAGAAGAGTATTGGTCATTAGAGGCAGCTTTTCAATTAGAAAGTGAGAAAAAACCTCTAATTGCTAAATTCCATGGAGATAGTAATGGAAAAATTAATATTAATTCAAAAGAAGAAATGGATGAAATCCTAAAAAAACTTGAGAATGCAGAATTTAAAATTGCAAGCATTAAAAAGGGAGAAAGAATAAAAAAAGCTCCACTGCCTTTTACAACCAGTACTTTACAACAAGAAGCATCCAAAAAACTTAATTTTTCAACACAAAAGACGATGCGCTTGGCACAACAGCTATATGAAGGGGTGGATATCAAGGGCAGTGGTACCGTTGGTATTATTACATACTTACGTACAGATTCTACCAGAATAGCGGAAGAAGCGGATTTGGCAGCAAGAGAATATATTAAAGATAATTACGGCTTAGAATATGTAGCGGATGAAGAGAAAAAAACAAATAAAGGCAAAAAGATACAAGATGCACATGAGGCCATACGACCTACCGATATTTCAAGACTACCGATTGATATTAAAGAATCTTTGTCAAGAGATCAATACAGATTATATCAGCTCATTTGGAAAAGATTTGCAGCAAGCAGAATGCAGGCAGCAAAATATGAGACAATAACCATTAAAATTCAAGGAAATAGTTATATTTTTGTAGTTTCAACATCTAAAATTGCTTTTGATGGCTTTATGTCCGTTTATATTCAAGAGGAGGATGAGAAAGAAGAAACAAATACATTGCTAGGTAATGTAGATGAGAATACTTCCTTGTCGTTAAAAGAATTTGATACCAAACAGCACTTTACACAACCGCCAGCACATTATACAGAGGCTACATTGGTTAAAACGTTAGAAGAGTTGGGCATTGGTAGACCAAGTACTTATTCTCCTACGATTACAACGATTATAGCAAGGCGTTATGTTGCAAAAGAAAATAAAAATCTTTATGTGACAGAGCTTGGAGAAGTCGTAAATTCTATTATGAAAACTGCCTTCCCAAGCATTGTAGATGTTAATTTTACTGCGAATCTTGAAATGTTATTAGACAAGGTTGAAGAAGGTAATGTGAATTGGAAAACGGTAATTAGTAACTTCTATCCTGATTTAGAAGAGGCAGTACAAAATGCACTATTACAATTAGGAGAATATAAAATCGAAGATGAAGTTACGGATGTAGTCTGTGAAGAATGTGGCAGAAATATGGTAATTAAATATGGTCCTCACGGAAGATTTTTAGCTTGTCCAGGTTTTCCAGATTGTAGAAATACGAAACCTTATTTAGAAAAAATTGGTGTAGAGTGTCCAAAATGTAAAAAAGATATTGTGTTAAGAAAGACCAAAAAGGGCAGAAAGTATTACGGATGCGAGGATAATCCGAATTGTGATTTTATGTCTTGGCAAAAACCTTCCAAAGTTCCTTGCAAGCAATGTGGCGGATTACTAGTCGAAAAAGGTTCTAAATTAGTTTGTATCGATGAGCAGTGTGGATACGTACAAGATAAAAAAGACGCATAACTTTCACAATGAGGATTGCTTTTGTATAATGTGTGTGATAAAATAAAAAATAAATAAAAATTGAAGAAAAATTTATAACAATTAAATAAGATATATAATTATTTCGATGCTAAAAGGATAAGGCAAAGGAGGCAAAATGAAGTGAGTGTACAATTGTTAGATAAAACTAGGAAAATAAACAAACTTTTACACAATAACAGTACTTCAAAAGTTGTATTTAATGATATTTGTAATGTTTTGACAGACATATTAAAATCAAATATTCTTGTAATTAGTAAAAAAGGTAAAGTATTAGGGATTAGCATTTGTGAAGGTGTAGATGAAATCAAAGAATTGATTGAAGATGAAGTTGGTGGATATATTGATCCGCTTTTGAATGAAAGGCTACTTGGAATCTTATCAACAAAAGAAAATGTGAATTTAGAGACGTTAGGTTTTGTTTTTGATGATGTGAGAAAATACGAGGCAATCATTACTCCAATTGATATTGCAGGAGAACGTCTAGGAACGTTATTCATATATAAAAGTGATGCAAGTTATGAGATTGATGATATTATTTTAAGTGAATATGGAACAACGGTTGTAGGCCTTGAAATGATGAGATCAGTAAATGAAGAAAACGCAGAGGAGACAAGAAAAGTTCAAATTGTTAAATCTGCAATCAGCACACTTTCTTTTTCAGAATTAGAAGCAATCACTCATATCTTTGATGAACTAGATGGAAAAGAAGGAATTTTAGTTGCAAGTAAAATTGCTGATCGAGTAGGAATTACAAGGTCTGTAATTGTAAATGCTCTTCGTAAGTTTGAAAGCGCTGGTGTGATTGAATCCAGATCTTCTGGTATGAAGGGAACGTATATTAAAGTATTAAATGATGTGATATTTGAAGAATTAGATGAAATTAAGAAAAGTAAGATGCAAAAAGCATAGTGTTTTTGCTTTATAGAGGTATAGGAGAGTATGAAGCCTATACCTCGTATTTTGTCAAATAGGGCTCTAATATTAATATTGTAGCTTTAGGAAGTATAATATTAATTTTAGGGCTAGTTTTATGCTTTGATTTGCAAATTTATTTTTTTTAGTACCACAGTACTGATATTTCTTAATTATTTACTTTATAGAAATTTTATATGTGTTAATGCTTCGTTAATAAATCAGAAAAAACTACAAAAATTTTGGTACTTAAGTCACAAAACATGGCGGAAAATGGCTAAAAAATTCGAAAAAAATAAAAAAAATTGCATTTATGTCTTGTAAAATTTGTAGGATATTTTATAATGAAGTAAGATTGTGATTCGTATGTAATAATAAATATAGGAGGAGTGAAAATATGATTGGGTCAGACGCATTTAATTATATTAATATATTAGATAAAGCGGCGGATGCTTCATGGATAAGGAATGATGTAATATCTAATAATATCGCCAACGCAACAACGCCAAATTATAAAAGACAGGATGTCAAATTTGAAGACGTTTTAGAGATGGAACTTAGGGGAGCGAAAAATATCACTTTAGATAATAAGGTGTCGAAGGTATCCTTAAAACGTTTAAACACTCAGGTATATACAGATTCAGTTGGTTATTCATATAGGTTAGATGGTAATAACGTCGATGTAGAAACAGAAAATGTTGAATTAGCGGCTAATTACATTAAATATAATATGCTAACGGATAGTATTAATCATGAATTTAAACTACTACAAGCAGTAATGAAATAATAAGGGGGAAATAAGATGTCTATTTTTAGTTCATTTGATATTAATGCATCTGGTATGACAGCTGAAAGACTTAGGCTGGATGTTATATCTCAAAATATTGCAAATTCAAGTACGACAAGAACCGGAGATGGTACACCATATCGTAGAAAGGTTGTTACTTTTGCTCCTAAGAGCAATACAGCTTTTGCGAATATTTTGTCTAATGCTCACAGTAGCTACACAGGAAGTGGAGTGAAAGTGAGTTCTATCGTAGAAGATACTTCAACGGATTTTATCAAAAAATATGATCCAGCTCATCCAGACGCAGATGAAGACGGATACGTGTCATATCCAAATGTAAATACCATTACAGAAATGACAAATATGATTGATGCAAGTAGGGCATATGAGGCAAATATCACTGCTTTTAATACAAGTAAAAATATCGCGTTAAAAGGACTTGAAATTGGAAAATAGGGAGGCTAGAACATGAACAATATAACAGCTTTAAATAGCGTTAATTCAGAATATATTAAAAATGCTGCACTCGGTAGTGCTACGTTAGATACAAAGGACAAAAGCTTTGGAACATTTTTGCAGTCAGCAGTTGATATGATAAACGAGACAAACCGTTTGCAACTAGACTATAAGAAAGAGGAATTAAACGTAGCTCTAGGTTATAGTGATAACACACATGATTTATCAATTGCACAAGAGAAAGCCACAACGGCAATTCAGTATACGGTAGCTGTTAGAGATAAATTTCTTGAAGCATACAAAGAGATAATGAATATTCAAATATAAGAAATACAAAAGAGGGAACCTTTGTAAGCTATAATTTCTATAAAAAGGGTTAGGAGATAACTAATGGAAGAAAGACTGAAGAGTATACCGAGCAGAGTATTGGCATTTTGGAATAAGTATACTGCTAAACAGAAGGCTACAATTGTTAGCGTCAGTGCAATTATAATATTTACATTAATAATTTTAGGAGTTGTGCTTTCAAGACCAAAAATGGTTACATTGATAACATGTAAATCAACAAAAGAGACATCAGAAGTAAAGAAAATACTAGAATCAAGTGGTATTGCATTAAATGTGTCAGATGATGGACTAGTTGTTTCTGTAAATAAAAAGGACATTGCGAATGCTACAATAGCCTTAGGCGAAAACAGTATACCGGCAGATGGTTATAGTATTGATGCTGCTTTAAGTGGCGGGTTTAGTACGACAGAAGCCGACAAACAAAAGAAATACAAATTATATCTTGAATCAAAACTAGAAGAAACACTAATGACCATGGATGGGGTAAAAGATGCATCTGTTAGTTTATCAATCCCGGATGAAGATGGAACGATTATATCACAGGAACTTGATACATATGCAAGTGTACTTCTTACTTTAAGTGGTTCTCTTGCTGACGGGGCACCGACTGTAATGGCTAAATATGTAGCAACTGCTGTCGGTAACAAAACAACAGATAGTGTTGTAATAATAGATTCGAATGGCAATCTCTTATATTCGGGAGAAGATAATACAAGCACAGTTGGTAATGCTAGCAATCAATTTGCTGTCAAGAACCAAGCAGAAGCTATTGTTAAAAAACAGGTGAAAGATGTCATGCTTGGAACAAATGTGTATGACAATATTGAAGTTGCTCCTAATTTAGACATTAGTTTTGATGTTGTGAATCAGACCGAGCATACGTACTCACCAGCAGATGGTCAGGAGCAAGGCTTGTTAAGCCATGAAGAAGTATATGAAAATGAGACGAAAGGTGGATCTTCAGGTGTTCCTGGTACGGATTCCAATAGTAATACTACATATGTAATAGAAGATAATGCAACATCTTCTAGCACCACCTCTCAAACATCAAGAGATTATACACCAAATGAAAAAATTACAGACACGCAGTTTGCACCTGGAAGTGTTAATTATAATTCTTCCTCTATCTCAATCGTAGCAACGAACTACATTGTTTATAACGAAGATGATTTAAGAGCTAGAGGACAATTAAATGGAATGACCTTTGCTGAATTTATGGCGGCAAATGATGTGAAGACAAAAACAACTGTGGATGATGATTTTTACACCATGGTTTCAAGAGCGACAGGGATTGCGGAAGCAAATATATCTATTGTTGCTTATGATGTGCCATTCTTCCAAGCTTCTGACTCAAGTGCAAGATCTTGGTCAGATTATTTAATGATTGCTATGATTGTATTAATCCTTGGCTTGCTTGGATTTGTTATATTCAAAAGTACAAGGCCAATTGAGGTACTTGAAACAGAGCCTGAACTATCCGTGGAGGCATTACTTGCATCTACAAAAGAAAGTTCACCGCTTGATGATATTGACTTTAATGAAAAATCAGATGCGAGAAAGTTAATAGAAAAATTTGTAGATGAAAATCCGGCTGCAGTGGCTCAGCTATTAAGAAATTGGTTGAATGAAGATTGGGAGTGAAAAAAGTATGTCTAAAACTGAAGATTTAAGTGGATTGGAAAAGGCGGCAATACTTTTGATTGCTCTTGGACCAGAAAAATCATCATTGATTTTTAAACATCTAAAAGATGATGAAATAGAAGAATTAACTTTAGAGATAGCAAATACAAGAAGTATATCACCTGCTATAAAGGAAAGAGTAATTGATGAATTTTACGAGATATGTCTTGCACAACAATACATTGCTGAAGGTGGTATTGGATATGCAAAAGAACTTCTTGAAAAAGCTCTTGGAACAGAAAAGGCAGTTGACGTTATTAGTAAACTTACTGCATCCTTACAGGTTAGACCATTTGAGTTTGTAAAGAGAGCGGATGCGTCGCAGTTACTTAACTTTATACAAGATGAACATCCTCAAACAATTGCCTTGATCTTATCGTATCTATCTTCTGGTCAAGCTTCGGCAGTTATCGGGTCTTTGGCCCCTGATAAGCAGGCAGATGTAGCAAAACGTATTGCACAAATGGACCGCACATCACCAGATGTAATCAAAGAAGTAGAACGAGTGTTGGAAAGAAAATTAGCTTCTTTAGTAAATCAAGATTATACAATTGTTGGTGGTGTGGATGCAATCGTAGAGATTTTAAATACGGTTGATAGAGGAACTGAAAAACATATTATGGAAACCCTTGAGATAGATGAGCCTGAATTAGCAGATGAAATCAGGAAGAAGATGTTTGTATTTGAAGATATTCTTTCGCTTGATGATAGAGCCATCCAAAGAGTTCTTCGTGATGTAGATAACAATGATCTCGCAGTTGCACTAAAAGGAGCAAATGAGGAAGTGCAAAATGCTATCTTTAACAACTTATCAAAACGTTTAGCGGCGATGATAAAGGAAGATATGGAGTTCATGGGACCTGTACGTATGAAAGATGTTGAAGAGGCACAGCAAAAGATTGTTAATATTATTAGAAAACTGGAAGATTCCGCAGAAATTGTTATTTCGCGAGGCGGAGGTGACGAGATAGTTGTCTAATTTGTTTAAATATCATATGGTGCAATGTGATTCGGATAAAAAAGTAATTGATTACAACGAGCTGATTGCAGAAAAATTAAGTAAACTTCAAAGTGTTGCAAATAACAAAAAACAGCCAGATGAAGGTGTAGACATAAATGGGTTTCAAGCCGGTTTGTTTGCAAGAGAAGTATCGATTACGGAAGAAATACAAGAGCAAGAAGAGATAGTACTATCTCCAGAAGAGATAATTGAAAATGCAAAGTTAGAAGCAAGCAAGTTAATAGAAGAAGCGAATCAACAAGCAGAACTGATAAAGCAGGAAGCGTTTGAGAGTGCTAATAAAGCGGGCTATGATGAAGGATATCAGCAAGCAATTACGCAAGTAAAAAAGCAAGAAGAACAACTTATGATGCAACAAAATAAAATGCTTGCGGAGTATCAATCTCAATTGGAAAAAATGGAACCACTTCTTGTAGATGCAATTATTACTGTTGTTCAAAATGTATTTAAAATAAAATTTGAAGACAATCGTAATTTAATTGTTCATTTACTAAAAATTGCGCTTGGCCAGATTGAGAGTAGCAATGATATTATAATCAAAGTATCAAAAGAAGATTATCCATTTCTTTTAAAGTACAAAGAAGTGTTAAGTAAAACAGTAACTAAAAATATTCAGATAAATATCATGGAAGAAATAAGCTTGACCAAAAACCAATGCTTAATTGAAACAGACGGCGGAGTATTTGACTGTAGTTTAGATGTACAATTAGATAATTTGTCAAAGACACTAAGAATTTTATCACTAAGCTAAAAGGTAGGGCAGGATATTGGCGTCAATTAATTTGAAAAAATATTACAATTTAAAAGATAAAACCTTTTACAAAAAGCTTGGTCGAGTAGTTAAAATTGTCGGCTTGACCATTGAATCAGTTGGACCAGATGCAAAACTAAATGATTTGTGCAAGATTGTAGCTGATTCGGACCAAGAAAAGTACATATTAGCAGAAGTGGTAGGATTTAAGGATAAGAAGATATTGCTCATGCCATATGAAAATGTAGAAGGAATTGGACTTGGTTGCATGGTAGAAAACCTTGGACATCCACTGGCAGTACCAGTAGGGGAAGAATTGCTTGGGAAGACTTTGGATGGTCTTGGAAGACCAATTGATGCCTCTGTGATTGAATGCAATCAGACATATCCAGTAGAAGCAATGCCGCCAGATCCAATGAATCGTAAAATTATCGATGAGATTTTGCCGCTTGGAGTAAAAGCTGTTGATGGTTTGATTACAGTTGGAAAAGGTCAAAGAATTGGAATTTTTGCAGGAAGTGGAGTTGGGAAAAGTACACTCCTTGGTATGTTTGCAAGAAATACCAAAGCGGACATTAATGTAATTGCACTAATTGGTGAACGTGGTCGAGAAGTAAGAGAATTTATCGAAAGAGATTTAGGTGAAGAAGGATTAAAACGCTCTGTTGTGGTCGTGGCTACGTCCGATAAGCCAGCCTTGATTCGAAATAAAGCTGCTAAAACAGCAACAGCCATTGCAGAGTATTTTAGGGATCAAGGAAAAGATGTCTTGCTTATGATGGATTCCTTAACACGATTTTCAATGGCACAAAGAGAAATTGGTTTGGCTTCTGGTGAACCACCAGTAACAAGGGGATATCCCCCTAGTGTGTACGCTGAAATGCCTAAACTTCTTGAGAGGGCGGGTAATTCAGATGTCGGCTCCATTACAGGTTTGTATACCGTGTTAGTAGATGGTGATGATTTTAATGAACCAATTACAGATACTGCTCGTAGTATTTTGGATGGACATATTATGCTATCGAGAAAATTAGGACATAAAAATCATTATCCTGCAATAGATGTATTACAAAGTATATCACGTGTTATGTCTCAAATTGCAGAGAAGGAACATAAAGAGGTCGCTGGTAAATTAAAAAATGTATTAGCCACTTATAATGAGGCAGAAGATTTAATTAATATCGGTGCTTATAAAAATGGATCAAATAAAAATATCGATTATGCAATTGAAAAAATTGATATCGTAAATACTTTTTTAAGGCAAAACGTCGATGAGAAATATGATTTTGAAGAAATTATTACCCTGTTAAATAACATTTTCAAGGAATAGTGGTGAATATATGGCTAAATTCATTTATAAGATGGAAAACATTTTAGAAATAAAATACAAACTAGAAAGCCAGGCTAAGACGAATTATGCAAATGCAGCGGCTAAGTTAAATGAAGAAAAACAAATACTTCAAAGACTTGTAGCAAGACAACGTGCTTATGAGTCAGAACTTAAAAAACTGATGAGTGATAGACTTGATATTTTAGAAATAAAAGTGTGTAAATCTGCGATTGAGAAAGCAAAGATAGATGTAAAGGCACAAATATTGCAAGTGACATTGGCTGAGAGAAATTTGGAGCAAGCAAGAATTCGTCTTTATGAAGTTATGAATGATAGAAAAATTCATGAAAAATTAAAAGAAAATGCATTTGAAGATTTTAAAAAGGAACTAGGTGTTCAAGAGGGCAAAGAAATAGACGAACTGGTAAGTTATACTTATAGTAAGGCTAGATAGATTGGTAGGTGTAGAAACGTGGCAAAGGAAAAAAGAGAAAAACTTAGCAGAAAAGAAAGAAAAGATGCAAAGAAACGCGCCAAACAACAGGGGCTTTCAGAGATAGACAAAGAAGAAACATCTGGAGGAAAGGTTACAGTTGCGATAGTAACATTATTTATTATAGCGGTATGGTTAGGAATTTTTGCACTTTTTATTAAATGGGATCTTGGAGGATTTGGCTCTACGGTATTATATCCTTTGCTAAAAGATGTTCCTGTGGTAAGTGCTATATTACCAGATACAAAAACACTAGATACTGCCATGGATGGAGATTATCCATTTGAAACATTAGCAGAAGCAGTAGAACAGATTAAGAGCTTAGAGTTACAACTAAAAACTGCACAAGATCAAATTGCAGCAAATGATGAAACGGTATCACAGCTTAACGAAGAAATAAATCGTTTGAAGACCTTCGAGCAGCAGCAAACGCAGTACCAACAGCTTAAAGCAAAGTTTGATGAAGAGATTGTATTTAATGACAATGCTCCAGGTGTTGCCGAGTACAAAGCATATTATGAAAGCATATCCCCGGATAATGCGGAATTGTTATATAAGCAAGTAGTACAGCAAATTGAATATTCAGATGAAGTGAAAGATTATGCAAAAGCCTATAGTGAAATGAAGCCTGCTCAAGCAGCTGGAATATTTGAAACTATGACAAATAATTTGGATTTGGTTGCGGAAATTTTAAGCAACATGAAGGCGGATGCAAGAGGAGGTATTCTTGGTGCAATGGACCCTGCTATCGCAGCTAAGGTTACCAAAATAATGGCACCTGAGAATAAATAATCGATGTTTATATCGATTGAAAATACAAAAGAAAGGAGGAGGCATATGAAAGCAACTTCAGTAGAAAACGTCAATCTTTTAAATACTGTTTCAAGTGAAAAAGGTTTAAAATCAGATTATGTAAAGAACAGTAGCTTTAGTAATATTATGAATAGCCTATCAGAAACTGATTTTAAGAATCTTACAAACGAATCCAATCAAAAATCATCGGATGTCACTTCAAAGAAGCAAACTTTTGAACAAGTGGTAGAAGAAAAATTAAAAAAGAGTATTACTGACGATTCTAAGACTAGTAAAGATAAAGACGTTAAAAATGTTGATTCATCAAAGTTGGATGATGCACAGCTAGATAGCCAAATAAAAGAATATTCCAAGAAAATAAAAGATGCTCTTTTAAGTGCGCTTGATATTTCAGAAGAAGACCTAGAGTCAGCGATGGAATTACTTGGAATGAACTATTTGGATTGTTTGGATAAAAACAACCTGGCACAACTTCTTATGACGATAACTGGTAATACAGACATATCTGTTTTGATTACAGATGAAACGTTATATCAAAAGTTTAATGATGTTTTAACAATGATGGATGGGATGAAAGAGACTATCTTATCTGATATGGGATTGACAGAAGAAGAACTTGCAATATTACAACAGAAATTAAAGCAATTGAACTTGTCAGCAAACGATACCACAATGGATGTGCATGTAGATGATACAATGCATACTCAATCGTTTGACCAAACACAGCAAGTAGAGTCTGTAAAAGAAACAATTATAACAAATATCACTGATTCAAAAGATTCATCGGTGAGTCAGGAAAAGTCGATAGCAAATGTATCGAATAATTTTTCTGATGAGAAATCAAATATTGATTCTTTTACAACGCAGTCTAAAGAGGATAAGAACCAACAACAAAATGAACAGTCAGATGATTTATCTGATTTGTTTGAAGAAGAAAGTAATACAGCAAGCAACTTACAAAAGTTTGCGCCAAGACAAGAGGCTGTAATAGACAATCTTACAGAAGAGGTTGTAATAAATGAGAAAACTGCTGTTGATACAGAAAGTATTTTAAGGCAGATTCAAAATCATTTTAGAGTTTCTACTACTTTAGATAACACGAAGATGGAGTTTCAGTTAAATCCAGAAAATCTTGGTAAGCTCACAATTCAGTTAGCGTCCAAAGATGGAATGATAACAGCACAGATTACAACACAAAATACGGTTGTAAAAGAAGTGATTGAAAGCCAGATACTTCAGTTAAGAGAAAATATGAATAATCAAGGGCTGAAAGTTGAAGCAGTAGAGGTTACAGTTGAAAGTCATGAGTTTGAGAGAAATCTTGAACAAGGAAGTAGTAATACCAATCAAGAACAATATGAGCAACAACAAAAAAAGACAAGACGACTCATTAATTTTAATGATCCAGAGACATTGGAAGACTTGTCAGAGGAAGAGACATTAATAGCGAATATGATGATTGGTGACGGTAATTCATTGAATTATACAGTTTAAACGGAGGTGAGAAAATGGCTTTAGTACAGCCGATTAAGGATGGAAAGCTAGTGGATACAAGTAGTTCGTCCTTATCAGACAGTTCAAAAAAGACAAATAGCAATTCTTCTTTAGATAAACAAGCATTTTTACAGTTATTGGTTGCCCAGATGAAGTATCAAGATCCTTTAGAACCTACTTCAAATACAGAGTATATCGCTCAGTTGGCTACATTTTCACAACTTGAGGCAACTCAAAATCTACAAAGTTCCTATGAACAAAGTCAAGCTTCTAGCTTAGTAGGAAAGCCTGTAATTATGAAGACGACATCCAAGTCAACAGGAGATACCTACTCTACAGTAGGCTATGTAGATGCTGTAATGATGTCAAACGGTAAGCCTTATTTATATATCAACAGTAATTATTATTCACTGAGTGATTTGGATACTGTTCTTGATGAAGAATATTTTAAGGAATATTTAAAGAGTATTGAAGATTCCACAACTGGTACTGATGATACAAAAACAGATGATACAAAAACAGATGATACAAAAACAGACGATAAATCGAAAGATGATACAACTGCTTAGAAATATCTAATGTTTTATAAATGGAGGTAATTATGAAGCTGAATAATAGTCAATTCACTTCCATTGAGCAGGTTACAGGGAAGTACCTGAACAGAAATACTGTTACGAAATCAGACATAGCAGGAACTACTTCATCCTTTGATAAAATTTTAAAGCAAAAACAACTGGATGAGGCAGAAAAGACATCAGAATTAAAATTTTCTAAGCATGCAAATGATAGACTTGCATCAAGAAATATCGATATTTCTGATGAACAAATGACAAGACTGCTAAGTGGTACAAAACAGGCCAATGAGAAGGGAATCAATGAATCACTGGTGATTGTTGATAACCTTGCATTTATAGTAAATGTAAAGAACAATACAGTAATCACGGCGATGGAACAAAGCGATACTGGGGAAAATGTATACACAAATATTGACGGAGCAGTCATTATATAAGCTGGACCTTATAAGGAGGCTTAGTGTCTTTGATAGATAGAGGAGACACACTGCTTTAATCGTATAAATAATAGGAGGTCATTTCATTATGATGAGATCATTATATTCTGGTGTATCAGGTCTTAAAACACACCAGACAAAGATGGATGTAATTGGTAATAATATTGCCAATGTTAACACAGTAGGTTATAAGTCACAAAACGTAACATTTCAAGATGTTATGTATCAAACGATTTCTTTTGCTTCTGGACCGAATCCAAACACAGGAGCAGGTGGAGTAAATGCTAAACAAATTGGTCTTGGTGTTACCACTGGAGCTATCAGCACTACGATTACCACTTCGGGTGCAACACAAACAACAAACAATCCGTTTGATATTAGAATTACAGGGGATAGCTTCTTTGTTGTAAATAATGGTACCCAGAATTATTTTACAAAAGCTGGTAACTTTACCATTGATTCAGCTGGAAACTTAGTAATGTCAACCACGGGATATAATGTTATGGGTTGGCAAGTAGTAGATGGAGAGATTGTAAAAGGGACTGTTTCACCTCTTAAGCTAATGGCTACTGCGAATCTTACATCTGCTCCTGAAGCAACAACGAAGGCTAATTTCAGTGGAGTAGTGGATAAAGAAAATTCAGATGTCAATTCTGCTAAAGGTTATGTAAGTAATTTAGAATTTTATGATGCACTAGGATATGCTTATAAAGCAAACTTTACTCTACATAACGCAGAAGGACTAACCGATGCGGGTGGAAATCTATTACCAGAGGGAAGCTTTTACATGAGCTTAGATGATATTCTAGATGGTGAAAATGCTTCGGTTTTAGCATCTTCAGGTGCAACATTTGGTAGTACGTTGAATTTTACTGATGCAGATGGCAATCCCGTAACTGTAAACAACGCGATTTTAGTTACTTACAATCAAGCGGATGGAACATTAAGTGCGATTGATGGTACTGCGGGTGCTACTACTTCAATGCTATCATTTGGTACAGGCCCTGATCAGCAGAAATTTTCTAACATCACAGTTGATTTTTCAGGCAGCCAGATGAAGGGCAATAAAGGTGTTATGTCAGCGAACATACTCAAAGGTGATGCGAACAAAGATGGTACAGGAAGATTGCTTGGAAAAATGATTGGTATTTCTATTAGTAATGATGGAAAAATCTATGGTAGCTATAGCAATGGTGATGATAAGTTATTAGGACAAATAGCAGTTGCAGAGTTTTCGAATCCTTCTGGTTTGTCAAAAGAAGGTCAAAACTTATATTCAGCAACCTTAAACTCAGGAGATTTTGATGGAATCGGTATAGATATTACCGCAAACAATGGAAGTATGGCTACTGGTGTGTTAGAAATGTCAAACGTTGATTTATCCTCAGAGTTTACAGAAATGATTACAACACAAAGAGGTTTCCAGGCGAATTCAAGGATTATAACTGTTTCAGATACTATGATTGAAGAATTAGTTAATCTTAAGAGAGGTTAGTTTTAAGTAACATATTCCAAAATACTCTTTTGGAAATATATTTATATATGACCAATAGAGTATTTTGGAAAACATTAAATTTTTGTTAAAAGTAAAAGTTTTATAAATTAGACAAAAAGCATTGATTATTGTAACAAAGTTAATTATAAATGGAATAGGAAGATTTATAACTCAAGGAGGAGTGCCATGATTGAAGTGACAAAGCTAAACGATAAGAAAATATCAATAAATGCAGAATTGATAGAATCAGTGGAAGAAACTCCTGATACAGTAATTTCATTTACGACAGGCAAGAAGATTGTTGTAAAAGAAAGTAGACAAGACATTAAAAATTTAGTAATATCATATAAAAAGGAAATTTTTGCGGGAATATTGAATAATTAGTAATTTCCTGACACAACGAAAGATGGGGTAGGTGACAGTCGTGGATATAGCTTCAATTATTGGATTGTTTGGATGTTTTTTTATTATAATATTTGGTATTGTAACTGGTAATTTGGGATTTGCAGCACTACCGAATTTTTGGGACTTGCCTTCTATTATCATTACGATAGGCGGAACCTTTGTTTGTGTAATGGCATCAGTTAGTATGAAAGATTTTATTGCTGGTTTATCTAGCATTAGACTTGTATTTAAGTCCCCGACAGGAGACGAAGCTGGAACAATTAGAACTATTATTGATTTGTCGAATGTAGCTCGAAAAGAAGGGTTACTTTCATTGGAAGAAGCAGCAAATAACTTAGAAGATGAATTCCTTAAAAAGGGAATTTTACTTATAGTAGATGGTACTGATCCAGAATTGGTTCGTGCCATATTAGAAACAGAACTATCCTGCATCGAAGCAAGGCATAAAAAAACAATAAGTTTTTGGGAAACAGTAGGTGCAATGGGTCCTGCATGGGGTATGATTGGTACTTTGATTGGTTTGATTAACATGCTTAAAGTATTGGCTGATTCAGCCTCTATTGGGCCTAACATGGCAACAGCCTTGGTTACTACTTTTTATGGTTCTGTATTAGCGAACTGGATAAGTGCTCCAGTAGCGAGTAAGTTGAAAGTAAATAACAGTATTGAGATAATGTTAAAAGAAGTTATTATTGAAGGACTCTTATCCATTCAGGCAGGTGAGAATCCAAGAGTAATAGAAGAGAAATTAAAATCATTCTTATCACCAAAGCAAAGAATTGAGTTTTCAGCAGCTAGTGGTGAGGAGACATTGGCTACAAGCGGCGGAGGTGAGAACTAATGGCTAGAAAGAAACAAGAAGATGCGCCAGCACCTGGAGCACCTGCTTGGACGGCAACATTTAGTGATTTAATGAATTTGCTCCTATGTTTCTTTGTATTGCTCTTTTCAATGTCTAATGTAGATGCTGAAAAGTATGAGCAAGTAGCCGCTTCGTTAGCAAGCAGTTTTAGCATTCTATCAGGTGGAGGGAGTGCAATTGGTGAAGGTGTACTTATTTCAAGTGGAATAAGTCAGTTAACTGACTTGGATCAATACTTTACATCTATGGGTAAAAATGACGAAGGTGATATAGAATTAGATGAGAAGTCAGAATACGAAGCACAAGCTTTAAATGAATCAGAAAAGATGGCAGAAGAAATTGAGCAAATAATTGAAAATAGTGGAATTAGTGAATACGTTGAAGTTGATTTTAATTCACACTATGTACTTCTAACGTTAAATGGTGCGTTTTTATTTGATTCTGGAAGTGCTAAGATAAAAGAAGATTCTTTGTCACTAATGGATAAAATAGGAATCATAATTGAAAAATACTCCGAGCGTTTGGTAGAAATAGAAGGACATACAGATAATGTTCCAATATCTAATTATAAGTTCAAGAATAATAATGAGTTGTCTACAGCCAGAGCGTTAGCTGTATTGGAATATTACATAGATAAAGGAATTAACCCAATTCGATTAAAGTCTTCAGGACGTGGGGAATATGTGCCTGTTGCAGATAACTCGACAACAGAAGGCCGGGCGCGTAATAGACGAGTTGAGGTTAAGATATATAATTCTTACAATGACTATTAAAGGAGTAAAGTGATGAAGAAAAATATTTTTAGTATTTTGATTTTAGCGTTCGTAATAGTAAATTTGGTATTGACGACTATTATGATGTTTAGTATTGTGCCTATGGCAAAGAAGACAAATGCATTGATTACTCAGATTTGCAGTGTTCTTGATTTAGAATTAGAGGCGAATAAGAGCGCAGATGGAGAAGAGAATATATCAATTGATCAAATTGCAACGTATGATATTGCGGATAAATTTACAGTTAATTTGAAAAAAGATGGAGATGGAAAAGACCATTTTGCAGTATTTTCTGTTACACTTTCCATGGATACAAAAAATGAAGGATATAAAACTTATGGTGAAAAAATAAGTGAAAAAGAGAGTTTGATTAAAAGTGAAATAAATGATGTTGTTTCTAGCTTCACATTAGAAGAAGCGCAATCAGACAGAGAAGCATTGCAAGAAGCATTGAAACAGAGAATGATTAAAATGTTTGATTCGGATTTTATTATAAAAGTAGCTTTTAGAGATATTGTTTTCCAGTAAAATCAGACTAAAAGAAAGTGCTATCAGGAGGTGAGTAATATGGGAGAGGTGTTATCTCAAAGTGAAATTGATAATTTGCTTAATGCATTGAGTTCAGGTGAACTAGATGTTGAAGATATTAACGGAACCTCTGAAAAACAAATAAGAAATTATGACTTTGCCAGACCGTCGAAATTTTCGAAAGAACATTTGCGAACATTGGAAATTATTTTTGAGCATTATGGCAGATTGCTTTCAACCAATTTACCAGGTTACTTAAGAAAGAATATACAGGTTGAAGTAATGAATTCAGAAGCGGTTACCTATTCAGAATTCACCAATGCATTATCAAATCCTGTTATTTTAGGGGTTGTTAATTTTGCGCCATTGGCTGGGAACATAATTTTAGAACTTGCTACCAATTTAGGCTATTCAATTATAGACCGTATGCTAGGTGGATACGGAAAGCCATTGGAAAAAAATAGGGATTTTTCAGAGATTGAGTTAACTGTATTAGAAAGAATTATGATTATTTGTACAAATCTATTACGAGAGCCTTGGCAAAATGTAGTCAATATTGAACCTAGGCTAGAGAGAATAGAAACCAATCCTCAGTTTGCGCAGGTGATTTCGCCAAGTGAAATGATTGCCATTGTCACCTTGTCCATAAAAATAGGCGATGTTGAAGGACTCATGAATATATGTTTACCGTTTATTACTTTAGAAGATGTAATGGATAAGCTGAATACAAAATACTGGTATTCTACAATGCAAAAGGATGATGAGGAATCCTACGAGGAGATAATACAAAGTTTAATTAGTAGAGCGAATATACCTGTTCGTACTGTTCTTGGTACAAGCTCCATTGCAGTAAATGATTTTGTAAATTTACAAATTGGAGATATTATAAAGTTAGATTCAAAAGTTGATCAAGAGTTGGATGTGTTTGTGGGGAATATAAAAAAATTTACTGCCCTGCCTGGTTCATCTGGAGATGCCTACGCGGTGAGAGTTACATCAATAATAAGAGAGGAGCAGTGAAGTTATGGACGGAATGTTATCGCAGGAAGAAATTAATGCATTGTTAAATGGTACAATGGATGATGCAAAAAGTGTAAATGACTCAGCTGAATTACTGACAGAGGCAGAAAAAGATGCTGTGGGCGAGATTGCAAATATAAGTATGGGTACAGCAGCTACTACATTATTTTCACTTGTTAATACAAAGGTTACAATCACAACTCCAGTTGTTACATATGCAACATGGGACGATATTGCACAAGATTATGACAGACCATGTGTTTTCATACAAATATCATATAAAGATGGTTTAGATGGGAACAACATTCTCATATTAAAAGAGAGAGATGTAAAGGTTATTACTGACCTTATGATGGGGGGAGATGGTACAAATGTTGAGGAAGAGATTAGCGAACTTCATGTAAGCGCCATCTGCGAGGCTATGAATCAGATGATGGGTTCTTCAGCAACATCTCTATCTTCCATGTTAAACAAGGTAGTAGATATTAGTCCACCAGTCGCTACAGTAGTTGATTTAAATGATACCGTTGACGAAGGTGAAATAGCTTCTTTCTTAACAGGAACTTTTATAAAGGTTGCATTTAAGATGGAAATCGAAGGTCTTGTTGATAGTAGTATCATGCAGCTATACCCAGTGGAATTTGCAAAGGAGCTTTATGAAAAGTTTGTAGCGACACATGGTGAAAGTGAAGTTAAAGTAAAGTCAACGAATGAGGTGCCAGCACAAGATGTTTCACAACAACAGATGACTGGACAGCCACAGCAGACTATGGAAGGGATGGGAGTATCAATGCAGCAACCGTATATGCAGATGCCATATATGCAACCGACAAATATGCAGCAACAGCCATATATGCAACAACCATATATGCAAACGCCGCCTCAAAATATTCAACCTGCACAATTCCAACCGTTTACAAATACTGGTTTTGTAAGTGGGAATGAAAATATTGATCTTATTATGGATGTGCCTTTGCAGGTAACGGTAGAATTAGGACGAACCAGTAAGTCAATTCAAGAGATTTTAGAGTTTTCACCTGGTACAATTATTGAATTAAATAAAATCGCAGGTGAGCCAATTGATGTTTTAGTGAATGGCAAGTATGTAGCAAAAGGTGAAGTAGTGGTAATTGAAGAGAGTTTCGGTGTGAGAATAACTGAAATTATTAAATAGTGAAATTTAAAATAATATAAATCAATATTATAATATTTAGAAAATAGGAGTTGAAAATATGGCTAAAAATATTTTGATTTGTGATGATGCAGCATTTATGAGAATGATGATAAAGGACATTTTAACTAAAAATGGTTATAATGTAATTGGTGAAGCAGAAAATGGAGCTAAAGCAGTTGAAAAATATAACGAGACGAAACCTGATTTAGTGTTAATGGATATTACAATGCCAGAGATGGATGGAATTCAAGCTTTAAAGAAAATCGTTGCAGGTGATCCAAAAGCTTTGGTTATTATGTGTTCTGCGATGGGACAACAAGCTATGGTAATTGAATCAATTCAATCAGGTGCAAAGGACTTTATTGTAAAACCTTTTCAGGCAGATCGAGTACTAGAAGCTGTTAAAAAGGTAGTTGGTTAAGTTCGGATTAGAAAAGTATAACATAATAGAAAGGTAGCTTTGCTAACTTTCTATTGTTATTAGCAAAAAGGAAGAAAAATAATATGTATATAGCAGTTTCGCAAAGTTCCAGGTTTGAAAGTATATGGCAATTAATTTCCGTTAGTATCATATTTCTTATTGTTTTGGGACTATCCTACTTTACAACAAAATGGATTTCTAAAATACAAAAGAAGCAATCCTTCAATAAAAATATTGAAGTAATAGAAACATTTAAAATAACAACAAATAAGTATATACAGATTATCAGAACTGGTGAAAAATATTTAGTAATTGCTATAGCAAAAGATAATATTTCGATGTTAACAGAGTTGACTGAGCAACAGCTTAATTTAACTATGGATGAAGAGGTGTCGAAAGAGACGTTTGGTGAAATATTAAATAGAATGAAAGATTTAAAACACAAGAAGTAGGCAGGTTAATCAAATGACAATAAAAAAAGTAACAACAAATAAAATAAGTATATTGTTAGGATTGTTTTTTGGAATTATATTAATGGTTAGTTTTGCATCAAACACTGCTTATGCAACTTCCCAAACAACAACGACACAAGATGGTAATACAACAACCACTAACAGTTCTAATGTGGATACACTTAGTCCAAGTAATACGGTTGGTGGATTAAACATCAATTATAATAATAATGGAGAAGGCGGGTTATCGGCTAATATAAAAATACTTTTATTCTTAACGATAATTTCTTTGGCCCCTTCCATTTTGATAATGCTTACTTCTTTTACAAGAATTATAATTGTATTACACTTTACGAGGAATGCATTAAATACCCAGACAGCTCCTCCGAATCAGGTTTTGGTTGGATTATCCTTATTCTTAACATTATTTATCATGGGACCTATATTTACTCAAATTAATGATACGGCTATTAAACCGTTGGATGCAGGTCAAATAACACAGGAACAAGCATTAGAAACTGGCTTAAAACCATTAAGAGAGTTTATGTTTAAACAAACTCAGACTAAGGACATACAATTATTCCTTGATATCGCTCAAATTAATAACATTGAAAAACAAGAAGAAATACCTATTTCTGTTTTGATACCAAGTTTTATTATTAGCGAGCTTCGTTCAGCATTTATAATGGGATTTTTAATTTATATACCATTTATTATCATTGACATGGTTGTTGCATCTACACTTATGTCGATGGGTATGATGATGTTACCACCAACAACAATCTCGATGCCTTTTAAAATTTTATTATTTATTTTGGCGGACGGTTGGAATTTGATTATAGGTAACTTGGTAAAAACGTTTTATTAATAGTAAGGAGCGAAGAAAAATTGATTACACCTGAAATTGTTATAGATATAGCAAAAGATACAATTTACACAATTATTGTAACATCAGCTCCATTACTTCTTATCTCATTGGTTGTGGGACTTATAATTAGTATTATCCAAACTGCAACATCGATACAGGAACAGACATTGACATTTGTACCTAAAGTACTTTGTATTTTTTTAGCAATGATGATATTTGGATCATGGATGTTAAATAATATAGTGGAATTTATGGTTCGTTTATGGTCTAATTTTAGCTTATATGTAGGTTAGTAATATGGTTAATATACAATTTACACAAGGGAATTTAGAACAATTGTTATTGATTTTTGTAAGAGTTAGTGCATTTATTTTTGTTGCACCATTTTTCTCCATTACAAATGTACCTAGAAGAATGAGAGCAGGATTAGCTTTTTTTATAGCCTTAGTTATTTTTCCTGTGCTGCCCAAAGGGACTTTGGCATATTCTACGGTTATAGAATATGCTATTCTTGTTGTTAAGGAATTAATAGCGGGACTATTGATTGGATTATCGGCTAGTATTTGTTATTCTATCATAGCTTTTGCTGGTAGAATCATTGATATGGAAATTGGATTTGCCATGGTTAGTGTTTTAGACCCAATTAGCAAAGACCAGACTTCAATTACTGGCACATTTTATAATTATCTTTTCATGCTTATTTTAGTATGTTCAGACATGCCAAGATATTTACTAAGGGCAGTTGTAGATGCATACCAATTAATTCCATTGGGGAATGTACAATTTGACATGAATCATCTGTATAATAGTTTTTTAACATATATGGCAGATTATCTGATTATTGGATTTCGCATTGTACTACCTATATTTGCGGTAATATTGGCTATGAATATTATTCTGGGGGTTTTAGCAAAAGTTGCACCTCAGATGAATATGTTTGTTGTAGGAATACAGCTTAAAATTTTTGCAGGTTTAATTACAATTTTAATTACGATTGGTATGTTTAATAATGTATCAAATTACGTATTTACGGAAATGAAAAAAATGATAGTATCTATGATACAAGGAATGTATTGATATGATAAAGTATAATCTTCAATATTTTGCAAAAGATGGACAAGGCGGAGAAAAAACAGAACCTGCTACGGCTAAAAAGTTAAATGATGCCCGAAAAGAAGGTCAAGTTGCAAAGAGTAAAGAAATCAATAGCGCTTTCTCCTTGCTTGGTTTCTTTGTATTATTAAAAATAGCGATGGGAAGTATCGGATCACAGTTTCTTGGATCGTTTCATACATTTTATAATTCTATACCTGAATTAATAAATTACAGTGAAAATTCGTTAGATATAAAGGTTTTTGTACAAATTCTAAATCATACTGCTTTGATTATGGGGAAAATATTAGCGCCTATTTTTGTTGTTGGATTTATAATTAGTTTGGGAGGCGATTTGGTTCAAGTAAAGTGGAAACCAACATCTAAGCCGTTACAGCCCAAATTAAATAAATTTGATCCAATCAGTGGTATGAAGAAAATTATTTCGGCTAGGTCTCTATTTGAATTAGTGAAAAGTTTTCTTAAAATAATATTAATATGTTATGTTTCTTATTCGACTTTGAAATCAAAACAGGAGATTATTCTCCGGTTATACGATATACCGCTTAATTTGGCACTTACCTATATTGGAGATATTATATTAAATTTAGGTATTAAAATAAGTGCACTTTATATAATGGTTGGTGCAACAATGATTTTTTTAGGTGTTGTAACACCATTAAATACACTACTGTTTGCAGCGCTTGGTTTGATTTTTATTCTTTCAGGATTTACTATGTCAAAAAGTATTGCAATCGAAGCAATCGAAGAAGAAGTTGATTCAGGAGAATCAGTTGCAGATGAGATTAGAAGACCTGAAAATGTGGTATCCTTATTGCATGTAGATCCAATTGAGTTAGAATTTGGATATGGAATTATTCCTTTAGCAGATGTCAACCAAGGGGGAGATTTGTTAGACCGTGTTGTTATGATACGTAGACAAATTGCATTAGAGCTTGGTACCGTGGTGCCAATAATTCGTCTTAGAGATAATATTCAATTAAATCCGAATCAGTATATCATTAAAATAAAAGGTGTACAGGTAAGCGAAGGAGAAATCCTTTTTGATCATTATATGGCTATGAATCCAGGATATGTAGAGGAAGAAATCACAGGTATTCCAACCTTTGAACCATCTTTTCATTTACCTGCTATATGGATTACAGAAAATCAAAGAGAACGTGCTGAGAGTATGGGATATACGGTTGTTGATCCGCCTTCCATTATAGCAACACATTTGACAGAAGTAATACGTAATCATATAGATGAGCTTCTTACAAGACAAGATGTTTCAAATCTTATTAACAATATTAAAGAGAATAACACAACTCTTATTGACGAACTGGTTCCAAAACAGTTAGGAATTGGTGAAATTCAAAAAGTATTGCAAAATTTATTAAGAGAAGGAATTTCAATTCGTGATTTGCTTACGATTTGTGAAACGCTAGCAGATTATGCAGCAACAACGAGAGATCCAGATATACTAACAGAATATGCGCGCCAAAGCTTAAAGAGATCTATCTCTGCTAAGTATTTTGAACAGGGAGAGGCAACAAGTGTTATTACATTGGACCCTAAAATAGAACAGGATATTATGGGAGCGGTAAAGCAGACGGAACAAGGTGCTTTTTTAACACTAGACCCAGAAAAAACGAAGACAATTATTGCTTCCGTTGAAGAAGAAGTAAATAAGCTACAAAATCTTGGAAAGAGTGCTATTATTATAACCTCTCCTATTGTCAGAATGTATTTTAAAAAACTTACACAAGATTACTTTAAGGATTTGGTTGTAGTATCATATAATGAAATAGAGTCTAATATAGAATTGCAGTCAGTAGGGATGGTGACAATTTAGTGATTATAAAAAAATTCCAAGGTGCAACTGAAATGGAGGCAGTACTTCAAGCAAAAGAAGAACTTGGTAAAGATGCGGTTGTTTTAAACGTAAAAACAATTAAGCAAAAAGGTCTTTTTAAGCTATTTAAACCAACATCTGTGGAGGTTACGGTTGCATTAGAAGAAACAAAAGTTGAAAATAAAAAAATAGAGGAACAAGGAATAAAAGCTGCTGAGTTAAAAGGCAGTTTTAATTCTATTGTAGATGAAAAAATTAATATTTCTGAATTGAATACGAAAGAAAAAGTTGAAAAAAAAGATTTGGAACATACATCGGAAATTGAAAAAAAACTTTCCAATTTACAAAATTTATTAGAAAAGCAAATAGATTCAAAACCATCTATGGAACAAGAGGTGGTGAACAATCCTGAAAGTGAAAAAAGTGAGACTGCTGTATTTGCACAGTTAATCTATAAAACGTTACTTGATATGGAAGTAGATGAAAAATATATCAATCAATTTATTCGTGAGATTGAACTAATTAAGAATAAGGATTTAACAATCGATCATATTTTAGGGAATATCTATCAAAGAATGATATTAAAACTTGGCCAGGCAAAAATTATCAGTGAAACAAAAAAGAAGCCAAAAGTTGTATTTTTTATTGGACCAACTGGTGTGGGAAAGACAACTACCATTGCAAAGATTGCTTCCAAATTTCATGTTGATGGAAATAAAAAGGTTGTGATGCTTACAGCCGATACCTATCGAATTGCGGCAGCTGAGCAATTAAGAACCTATGCTAACATACTGGGTGTACCATTTCAAGTAATCTATTCTTCACAAGAATTAGAGGAATGTGTAGAGCAATATCGAACTTATGATTTTATTTTAGTTGATACAGCGGGACATTCCCATAAGAACCAAGAACAAACAAATGATATTTCAGAATTCATTCATTGTCTTGATTCGAAAGCTGAAAAAGAAGTATATTTGGTAGTCAGTGCAGCAACTAAATATAAAGATTTAATAAAGATAGTTGACACGTACAATGAAATTACCGACTACAATATAATATTTACAAAACTAGATGAGACAACTAGTCTTGGTAATATATTGAATATTAAAATGTATTCACAAAAGGATTTATCTTATATCACATCTGGGCAAAATGTTCCAGATGATATCGAAGTATTCGATGCACAAAGTTTGGTAAAGCAATTATTGGGAGGTCAATAACCAATGGATCAAGCCCAACAATTGAGAAATATTGTTAAATTGTCAAGTCAAAGGGGAAAAAATGCATCAAAAGTTATAACTGTGACAAGTGGTAAAGGTGGAGTTGGAAAGAGTAGCTCTGCTGTAAACCTAGCAATTTATTTAAAAAAAATGGGGAAACGGGTAATTATATTTGATGCAGATTTTGGGGTAGCCAATGTGGAAATCATGTTTGGAACCGTCCCTAAGTATAATTTACGAGATTTAATTTATAAGGGTAAGAACATAAAAGAAATAATTGCTTTTGGTCCAGAGGACATTGGTTTTGTATCAGGCGGTTCAGGAATTACTGAATTGTCTAATTTAAACAGGAATCAAATTGAACTACTCATTCGAAATTTATCTGAACTAGATGAACTGGCAGATTATATTATTATTGATACAGGTGCTGGTATTTCTGATGCTGTATTAGAATTTGTAATGATAAGCAAAGAAATATTATTGGTTATTACACCAGAACCAACCTCTCTGACAGATGCCTATTCTCTGATAAAAGTGCTGAACCGTAGTCACAACTTCCAATCCAATGATTGTATGATAAGAGTCATTTCTAATCGCGCAAATTCCTACCAAGAAGGTATGAATTGTTATCAAAAATTAGATACAGTTGCAAAAAGATTCTTAAATATGAACATTCATTTGTTAGGAGTCGTGCCGAATGATGATAACGTTTCAAAGGCAATTATAAGACAAAAGCCAGTTTCTTTGTTATATCCTAATTCAAAGGCTTCAAAAGCTTATGAAGAGATTTCAAAAAGGTTGGCAAACGATATAAAAGAGTATCCCAATAAAAAAGGAATTGCCGGTATGTTTAACGAAATTTTGACATCTAGAATACGCAGATAGGAGTGGTTAGATATGTCCAACATTATAAGTATAGGCGATAAAGTTGATTTAAGAATTATAAAACGATCACATGTAGAAAATAATATCGAAAAAGATTATAGGACCTACAAAAGTAAAGTCGTAGATGTAGTCAATGACAATACAATAAAATTGGCTATGCCTATTGAAGGAGGGAATATCGTATTGCTTCCTTTAGAAGGAGTTTTTGATATTTTTTTCTATACCAATAATGGATTATATCAGTCAAAAGGTAAAGTAATAGAAAGATTAAAGGAAAATAATCTTTTTGTTTTTATATTCGAAATGACACAGCCGATTAAGAAAAATCAGAGAAGAGAATTTTATCGTTTTAATTGTATCATTGATATGAAATATACAATAATAACAGAATCCGAAAGCAAGATGATTTTACCAGAGGTGATTGAAGAAGCAAGGGGTGAAAAAATCAAATGGAAGGAAGGATTTATAGTTGACATTAGTGGCGGAGGACTAAGATTTACAACAAATGATGAATTTGCAAAAAGTTCTTACATAATTATCAATTTTAACCTAATGATCAATCATAGAATGAAACAATATTCAACAGTTATTAAAATTATATCTTCTGAGAAAATATTAAATAGAAGTGGACAATATGAAAACAGAGGGAAATATATAAGCTTAAGGAAAGATGAAGTAGAAGAAATCGTACGATATATTTTTGAAGAGGAACGAAAATCACGGAAAAATAGAAAGAGTTGATAAAAATGGTTAAAAATATTTTGGTTGTTGATGACTCTGCACTTATGAGAAGGATTATATGTGATATAATAAATACAGATAATAGATTTAAAGTCGCTGACATAGCCAAAAATGGAGCAGAGGCTTTTGAGTTATTATTGGATCATAAATACGACGTGGTGATATGTGATATTAATATGCCTAAAATGACAGGATTAGAGTTACTAGAACGATTGCAAAAGTACAGAATCAAAGCCAAGGTTATCATGGTAAGTACTTTAGCAAAAGAAGGAGCAAAAGAAACGATTCTTGCATTAGAATTAGGTGCTTTTGATTTTGTAACAAAGCCTGAGAATTTTATTGAAGCAAAAGGTAATGACTTTAAACAAAGGTTAATGAATACGCTGGAAGTTGCGGCGATGTTCACCATTGATAAAAAATTGAATGAAGTGATTCGACCATCATTTCGCTCTTTAAAATCAAGTGAACCAACTACGCAAGTTCAAAGCAATGTAAAGAAATCATTAACAAGAATAAATACTGCTTCCAATAAAATTGTTGCATTAGCATGCTCCACGGGAGGGCCAAAATCTTTACAGTCTGTTATACCATTACTTCCGAAGGATTTAAATTCTGCGGTATTAATTGTACAACATATGCCAGCAGGATTTACAAATTCTTTAGCGCAGAGATTGGATGAAATGAGCAAAGTAAAGGTAAAAGAAGCCACGGAGGGTGAAGTGGTTACTATAGGTTGCGTATATATTGCACCTGGTGGATTTCACATGAGAGTGGTAAAAGAAGGTGCCAATCATAAAATAAAGCTTACAAAGGAAGAACCGATAGGCGGACTTAGACCATGTGCGAACATACTTTATGAATCGTTAACAGAATCTTCTTATGACGAGATTGTATGTGTAGTATTAACGGGCATGGGGGCAGATGGAACAAATGGTATTAAAAAACTAAGTAACAGTAAACCGGTCTATGTAATTGCACAAGATGAAAAAACATGTGTGGTCTATGGAATGCCAAAGACCATTGCAGAAGCAGGATTAGTGGATGAGGTGGTTCCACTTGATCAGGTTTCTCAGACCATAACTAAGAATGTAGGAGTACGATAATATGGATGTTAGTCAATATTTAGAGATTTTTATCGATGAAACAAAAGAACATTTGCAAAGTTTAAATGAACAGTTATTGATTCTTGAAAAAGAGCCTGAAAATGATAATACGATTAATGAAATTTTTAGAGCAGCACATTATTTAAAAGGAATGGCTGGTACCATGGGCTATAAAAGAATGCAACGTTTAACACATGATATGGAAAATGTATTTTCGGAAATTCGTAATGCGAAGATGAAAGTAAGTGCAGGACTAGTGGATGTTCTATTCCAGTGTTTGGATGCGTTAGAAGGTTATTTAGAGACCATTCAAGAAACAGCGGGAGAAGGAACTAACGATAATGAGCCGATTATTACTCAGCTAAATGCGATATTAAATGCAGGGACAGGTGCTCAAACGTTAAAAGCAGAGGAAGTAAAACAAGATAATGCTCCTAGTCAAGTACAAGATAACTCAAAGTTTAAACCGCTGTATCGAGATTTGACGTTAGAGCCACAAGAAAAACATGTAATTAGTGAAGCGTTTGAAAAAGGATTGAATGTATTTGCATTTACAGTCTATATACAAGAAACATGTATTTTAAAAGCTGCTAGGGCATTTTTAGTATTTAAAGGAATTGAAGATGTTGGTGAAACCATTAAATCAATGCCTAGTGTTCAAGATATTGAAGATGAAAGATTTGACTTTCACTTTAGCATGTACATTATTTCAAAAGAATCTTACAAAACCGTATTGTCTGTGATTCAAAATGTGTCAGAAATTGAAGCGGTAGTAGGAGAAGAGTTTACATATGAATCGATTCAAAATTTGAATAAAAAGCAATCAGAAACAAGTGAGCAGACACAAGAAGCATATGAAACAAGTGAGAAAGAGTCAAATGTTTCAGCTGAAAATATGAAAACGCCTCAGTCATCTCAAAAGGCGCAAACCAATAATAATGCGAAAGCAGGGGCACAAAAACCAGTTGTAAATCGTACCGTAAGAGTTGATATTGAAAAACTTGATGTATTGATGAATCTTGTAAGTGAGCTTATTATTGCAAAGAATGGATTGGTATCTGTTAGTTCAAGCGAAACAGGTGAGAATACACAAGGCTTCCATGAACAGATTGAATATTTAGAGAGAGTAACAACGAATCTACATGAGTCTGTTATGAAGACGAGAATGGTACCAATTGAAAGTGTTGTAAATCGTTTTCCACGTATGATTCGTGATTTGAATAAAAAGCTTAATAAGAAGATGGAACTATATATGACAGGTGAAGATACCGAACTTGATCGAACTGTAATCGATGAGATTGGCGATCCACTAATGCATTTACTTCGTAATTCTGCGGATCATGGTCTAGAGCCAACTGAAGCAAGAATCCAAAGAGGAAAGCCAGAAGTAGGTTCCATATTCCTTGATGCTTATCAAGAAGGTAATAATGTTATTATTGAAGTACGTGATGATGGTAATGGTATCGATGTAAACGCGGTTAGAAATAAAGCGATTGAAAGAGGCACGATTACTGCTGATCAAGCAGAATCTATGAGTGATAAAGATATTATTGATTTACTATTCTTACCAAGTTTTTCTACTGCAAAAACAGTTTCCGATGTTTCAGGACGTGGTGTAGGTCTAGATGTAGTAAAATCTAAGATTGAAGCCCTTGGTGGAGACGTAGAGGTAAAGAGTAAACTTGGAGAAGGAAGTGTATGGACAATCCGTCTTCCACTAACGTTAGCGATTATTCAAGCCCTTATGGTTGAACTTGGAGATGAAAAGTATGCGATAGCGTTAGGAAGCATTCAAACAATTGAGGATATTTCCGTTCATGATATTAAATATGTGGAGGCAAAGGAAGTAATACATATCCGAGAGACAGTAATTCCACTTATTCGACTAGACAAAGTACTAGGAATCGTTAAAGATGAAGAACAGCCTGAAAATTTAACCGTTGTAATTGTTAAAAAAGGCGAGAAACTGGCAGGATTAGTAGTAGATAACTTGATGGGGCAACAAGAAATTGTTATTAAATCATTAGGAAAATATATTAACATTGATAAGGTGATTAGTGGAGCAACTATCCTTGGCGATGGAGAAATAGCGTTAATTCTTGATGTAAATACATTAGTATAAGGAGGTGCTGGCTATGGAAGAAAATAAAGTAGAATATAACCAGGTTCAGTATATAGTAGTAAAGATAGGCAATGAACAATATGGTATTGACATAAGCTATGTTGACAATATTGTACGCATGCAAAAAATAATCCGAGTGCCAAAAGCACAGCATTATTTTAAAGGTGTTATTAACTTAAGAGGAGTTATTGTTCCAGTTATGAGCATTCGATTGAAAATGCAATTAGAGGATGATAAATTTACCAATAGTAGTCGTATCATAATATTAAAAATGGATCAAGCATTAATTGGTATCATTGTAGATGAAGTAAAAGAAGTAGTAACGCTTGAAAATACGGATATCGAAAAAATGGCATATGACTCAAAAGAGGATAGAACATCCTATATAAATGGTATTGGAAAACATGCTGGAGAATTAATTTCTTTATTGGATATCAACAGTGTCATTACTGAAAAAGAATTGGTATAAGGCGGTAGAGCAATGTCTAAAATTAATTTGGATGAAATAGATTCACTCCACTATGATGTATTAAAGGAATTAGGTAACATAGGGGCAGGCAATGCAACAACTGCGTTGTCCCAGTTACTTAATATGAAGTTAGATATGAAAGTCCCAAAAGTTGATTTGGTTGGATTTGACAAATTAGCATCTTCCATTTGTGATGAGGAGGAATTAGTAGTTGCTATTTATTTAATGCTAGAAGGCGATATTGAAGGTAGCATGATGTTTATGGTAGAAAAAAAAGCGGCTACATGTTTGGTTAACCAATTAATGGGAAGACCAGTTCACGACGATAGAGATTTTGATGAAATGGATTTGTCAGCATTGCAAGAAATCGGAAATATCATTACGGGTGCATATCTTTCCTCTTTATCGACGTTAACAAGGTTAACAATAGCAGCATCAATTCCTTATATGAGCATAGATATGGCAGCAGCTATACTAAGTGTTCCAGCAATTGAATTTGGAAAAATTGGAGACAAAGCATTACTCATTGAAACACAGTTTGGGGATGAAGTTTTAATTAATGGTTATTTTATATTGATTCCTGAATTAGCGTCATATGATAAAATTCTTGCTTCATTAGGATTATAATACAGGTGGTAACATACATATGGATGAAATGATTAAAGTAGGAATGGCTGATTTAAAAGTATGCCCGTTTCCAAATGCAATTACCACATTGGGATTGGGGTCTTGCGTAGGAATCGCCATTTATGATCCAATCAGCAAAGTTGGTGGTCTGGCACACGTAATGTTGCCAGACAGTACACAGATAAGAAATAATTCTAATCGAGCCAAGTTTGCTGATACGGGAATCATGGATCTGATTGATTTGATGGTTAAAGCAGGGGCTACTAGGAATAGATTAGTAGCCAAAATAGCTGGGGGAGCACAGATGTTTGCTTTTAGTGGTCAGTCAGATATGGTTCGTATCGGTGCAAGAAACGTTGAGGCGTCAAAGCTGAAATTAAAAGAACTTGGAGTTCGTCTTTTGGCAGAGGATACTGGTTTAAATTACGGACGAACAGTGGAATTTTATACAGAAACAGGCGATTTTATCATTAAGTCAGTTGGTAAAGAGCGAAAGATTATATAAGCAGAATGATTCGATAAAAGGTATATGGAGATTGAAAGATAGAACGTCATGTTAAATGATGATTCTATTTTTCCGTTGTTTACGAAAGGTGGTAAGATGAAGAAATTAAGATTATTGCCAATCATTGTTATGCTAATGGCGGGGTTAATCACCTGTATTATTTCGTTTCTCAAACATTATGATAATATAGATGCATTGACGATTCTTTTTGTTGTGTTAGTGATGTTTTATATTATAGGGCATATTGCACGAGCTATTATTATAAAGGTTTGTTTTCCAAAAGAAGAGGAAAGTGAATCAGAAGATGGCGAGGAAGTAGCTACAAGTGAAGAGGAAGAAAATTTGCAGGAATAGTACGCTAACGAAAAAGAAAACATTGACTGGAGGCTTATAAATGGACGAAGCAGGGAAGTTAAAGCTTTGGGAGAGTTATACAAAAGAAAAAACACTTGAGATTCGAGAAAAAATAATAATCGAATATGCTCCCCTCGTTAAAATAGTAGCCGGCAGATTGAGTATGTATCTAGGTCATTGCGTGGAGTATGATGATTTAGTTGGTTATGGGGTGTTTGGTTTAATAGATGCAATTGATAAATTTGATAGTACAAAGATGGTAAAATTTGAGACTTACGCAAGTCTTCGTATCAGAGGTGCAATTTTAGATCAGATTAGAAAAATGGATTGGATTCCTCGAACAATAAGACAAAAGCAAAAAAAAATTGAGACGGCAATAAGAGAAATTGAACTGCAAACAGGTCGTGAGGCATCAGATGATGAAATTGCGAAAGCGATTGGTATTGAAGAAAGCGAATTAGAGGACTGGAGAAATAAAACAAAAGTAACAAATATTATTTCTTTAGATGAATTTTTAGAACAGGGTAGTGAGACTTCGTTCGATAGTAAAGAAAAATCCATATTTGAGTTGCCTGAAAAAAAAGTAGAAAATGATGAAATAAAACAAATGCTTAAGCAATCTTTAGAAGGTTTAACTGAAAAAGAAAAAAAAGTGATTTTATTGTACTATTATGAGGAGTTGACATTAAAGGAAATAAGTAAAGTACTGGAAGTGTCAGAATCAAGAATCTCTCAATTACATAGCAAGGCGATACAAAAGATGAAGGTGAAACTAGGAAAATATTTTGAAATTTTGACGGATATTTAAGCTATCCGAGGGGGAAAAAATATGAATGGTTATTTCCAGTTATTAGGTAAAACAGATGGTACTTATTTAAGGTTGTTTCCGCCAAATGAGGGAGGCGAAACCATTAATATCAATGATATTAATGAATATTTAAACTTAGTAAAACTTTATGAATACGATATACAAATGTTGAATGCCCAGATAACGGCATTAGAGGAGATTAAGGAAGTAAAATTAAATGATGAAATACTAAATCCTGTATCGGAACAAATGATAATAAAAGTTGCTGAGAATAAGATGAGTGTATCTGCTCGCTTTTATCCACCATCTGATGGAGGAACTAATATCACATATAATGAAATTGTAAGTACTCTTGCCACAAAGGGAATAAAAGTAGGAGTGGACAAAGATATTATTGATGAGATTTTAAAATCAAAAGTTTACTGCTTTGATTATATAATAGCAAAGGGAATACCAGTGACGCTAGGACATGATGCAAAAATCACCTATCATTTTAATACAAACTTAAATATAAAACCCAAGCTAAATCCAGATGGTACGGTAGATTTTCATCATTTAGATAACATAGGACATATACGCAAAGGACAAGTACTTGCTACTTTAGAACCAGAAGACCTAGGCAAGCCTGGTCTAAATGTATACGGAGAATTAATTAAACAGCCAAATTATAGCAAACTAAAATTAAAATATAGTAAAAATATTTCTATATCAGAGGATAAATGTACAATTATCTCTGATGTCGATGGACATGCATCCGTAGTAGAAGGTAAAGTCTTTGTGTCTAATATATATGAAGTACAAGATGTAGATACTTCCACAGGTAACATTGACTTTGAAGGAAATGTTGTAGTGAAAGGAAATGTAAGAAGTGGATTTGAAATAGTAGCAAGAGGAAATATTGATGTTTATGGTGTTGTAGAGGGAGCTACCTTAATTGCAGGTGGGCAAATTGTCTTAAAACGTGGTATTCAAGGAATGGGAAAAGGACTTTTAAAAGCAGGAAGTAATATTATTACTAAGTTTATTGAAAGTGCGCACGTTGAGGCAGAAGGATTTGTACAAACAGAATCAATACTTCATAGTTATGTTTCGGCTAAGGGTGAAGTTATTGTACAAGGTAAAAAAGGATTTGTTACGGGAGGTGTAGTAACTTCCCAGACAGGATTAACTGCGGTATCAATCGGTTCACCAATGGGGTCTGCCACTAGAATTGAAGTAGGAATTGATCCTTCTATGAGAGAAAGGCAACAGACTTTATTACAAGAAGTTGAAGAGATGCAAAAAAAATTAAGCTTGATTGAGCCTGTAATTAGCAATTGCATGAAGAAGCTTAGTCAGGGGCAAAAACTAACACAAGATCAATTAAAATATGTGAAACAATTATCGGAAGAATACAAAGAGATAGAACAAAAAATCAAAGAAGCACAAAAAGAAATAGAAGGAATTCAAGTGAGCCTTAAACTAGGAAATAATGCAAGAGTTAAAGTAACTGGTAAAATATATTCGGATGTAAAGATAACTATTTCTGATTGTGTGATGCATGTAAGAGAAGAAAGAGATTATTGTCAGTTTGTGAAGGAACAAGGTGAAGTAAAAGTGTTACCACTTTAAGTTTATTTCTTATAAGGAGACTAGGATTATGGCAATAAGACCAATTGAACTAAATGGAACTATAACGAGGGTGCAAGACGTTGCAACTTTAAAGCAGAATGAGGATAATAAACACGTTGTTAATCAGAGTAATCTTTCTATGCATTCACAAAAAGAAATAGATCATTCCCAGAAAAAAGTGAAAAATGCTGATGATAGCAATTATTATCAGAAACAATATGATGCAAAAGAAAAAGGAAATGGTTCTTTTTATTCAAATCAAAAGAAAAAAAAGAATAATAACCAAGAACAAGAGAAAAAGAAGTTAAAAGAACAAGGCCATAGCTTTGATGTTAGTATATAGTGCAATAAGGAGAAAATGATGACAGCATTTGAGATTCTTTTAGTTATAATAGGTCTTATTTTATTTGGTGGCAGTTTTTTTATTTCAGAGAAGATTACAGCCACAAAGGAACAATTAAAAGTTGCAATTGATGAAAATGAAGTGAAAAAGCTACTACAGTCCCAAATAAAGGACATGGATGAGGAATTAACACAAATCATAGTAGACAATATTGATAATTCTACAGATGAAGTGAAACGTTCTATGGAAAAGTTATCTAATGAAAAGATAATGGCAATTGATGAATATTCAACGACTGTTATGGAATCAATACACAAAAGTCATAATGAAGTATTGTTTTTATATGGTATGCTCAATGATAAAAAGGCTGAAATAAAAGAAACGGCGGATTTAATAACCAAGGCGAACAAAGGTATCAATAAAAAGCTGGCAGAAGCTTTGGAGTTGATAGAGAAAATGGATTCGCAAATATTATTTCTCAATCAATATTCAGATAAACAAAATGTTACTTTGGATAGAATGGAAAAAAGCACTCATGCTATTGAAGTACTTGAAGAGCAATTGCATAAAATTGAGCAAATGGCATTGCAATTTTCAACAGATAGGAATCTAGTAGAAGATAAATTAAGTAAGCAAGAGGCAACTCAAATAAATGAGAAAAGTCATGAAGTAATATTGACGCAAGCAAGTGGTATAGAAATAAAAAATAATAACCTTATGGATAATAGCTTTGTCAATAATGAAAATGAAAATAATGAAAATGACATAGAGGAAATATTAGAAAATATTTCAAAAGATAGTCATATATCGGAAGATGAAAAAAAGGATGCATCAAACTATAATAACAAAATAATAGAAATGAGTAAGAAGGGGCAAAGTGCATTTGATATTGCTAGAACACTTGGTTTAGGTGTAGGTGAAGTACAATTGGTAATTGATCTGTTTGTGGGAGGAAAGCAATGAAACTAAAATACTATTTACGTGGGCTTGGTATTGGTATCATTACAACAGCTTTCATCAGCAGTATTGCTAATGGGGTTGGAGATAAAAGTATTACAACCGAACAAATAATCCAAAGGGCAAAGGAATTAGGAATGGTTACTCAAGAAGAATATAACGCAGTAAATTCCGATTTGACAGATGCCAAAAATGATTTAAAAGATATACAAAAACAAATCTCTAATGAAAAAGAAGCCGTAAAAGAATCGGAACCTCCAACCGTGGAAGAGAATAAAGAAGATTCTGCAACAGATCATGAAAAGGAAAATTCAGATAATGCAACATCAACCGAAACTTTTATAGAAGGATCTGCAAGTGAGAGTATAACGGTTACATTTAACATAACTCCAGGAATGAGTTCAGAGGCTATTTCAAAATTGTTAGAAGAAAAGGGAATTATTCCAGATGCATCTGAGTTTAACCAATACGTAATTGATACTGGCAACGTAAATAATTTACAAATTGGTGAATATGAAGTGAAGTCTGGAGAAAGTTATGATACAATCATGGGGAAATTAACAAAAAGTGAATAAATAACAACAAATATAGAATATAAAAAAGACTTGCTTATAGTGAGGCTATATGCTATAATACAAGACGGTAAAAAAACACGTATGCAGATTTTTAAGTTGGTGCCGAAAGGTTGCTTAAAAATATGAAGTGTACGGAAGAAACAACCATGGAGGTAGTTAAATGAGCGTAATATCAATGAAACAATTACTTGAAGCAGGTGTTCACTTTGGTCATCAGACAAGAAGATGGAACCCTAAGATGGCAGAGTACATCTACACAGAAAGAAATGGTATCTACATTATTGACTTACAAAAATCAGTTGGTAAAGTAGATGAAGCTTACAAAGCAATTGCAGATGTTGTTGCAGATGGTGGTACAATTCTTTTTGTTGGAACAAAAAAACAAGCGCAAGATGCAATTAAATCAGAAGCTGAGCGTTGCGGTATGTACTATGTAAATGAGAGATGGTTAGGTGGAATGCTTACCAACTTCAAAACAGTTCAAAAGAGAATTGAAAGACTTAGAGAAATTACAACTATGCAGGAAGATGGAACATTTGAAGTTCTTCCTAAAAAAGAAGTAATCGCATTAAAGAAAGAATTAGAAAAGCTTGAAAAAAATCTTGGTGGAATCAAAGATATGAAGAGAGTGCCTGATGCAATTTTTGTAGTTGATCCTAAGAAAGAAAGAATTTGTATTCAGGAAGCACATACATTAGGTATTCCATTAATCGGTATTGCAGATACTAACTGTGATCCAGAAGAATTAGATTACGTTATTCCAGGTAATGATGATGCTATCAGAGCGGTAAAACTTATCGTTTCAAAAATGGCAGATGCTGTTATCGAAGCTAACCAGGGTAGCCAGGTTACAGAAGAAGTTGTTGCAGAGGAAGAAGCAGCAGTTGAAGCTTAAGTTTATCAATCTAGCTGAGGAATAGTCTTTGGCAATTGAATTTAAGTATACAATGCTTCAACCTGTTTTAGCAGGTTGGAGCATTTTCTAAATAATAATAAAATCGGAGGTATATATAAATGGCAATTACAGCAGCAATGGTAAAAGAATTAAGAGAAGTAACAGGTGCTGGTATGATGGATTGTAAAAAAGCACTGAATGAAACAAACGGAGATATGGAAGCAGCAGTTGAATATCTTAGAAAAAATGGACAAGCAAAAGCTGAGAAAAAATCTGGTAGAGTAGCAGCAGAAGGCTTAGTAAAAGCAGTTATTAAAGAAGACAAAGTAGCGGCAATTGTTGAAGTAAATAGTGAGACTGACTTTGTTGCAAAGAATGATGATTTCCAAACATTTGTAGCAGATGTTGCAAATCAAGTATTAAGCACAAATGCTACAGATGTAGAAGGCTTATTATCAGAAGCTTGGAACGCAGATGCAGCAAAAACAGTAAAAGAAGCATTAACAGAGAAAATTGCAATTATTGGTGAAAACTTAAATATTAGAAGATTTGAAAAAATTACTGCTGAGAATGGATGTGTTGTTTCTTATATTCATGGTGGCGGTAGAATCGGTGTATTAATTGAAGCAGAAACAGATATTATTAATGAAGAGATTAAAGCTGCTTTAGGAAATGTAGCTATGCAGGTTGCTGCTCTTGCTCCAAAGTATGTTTCAAAAGACGAAGTATCTGCTGAATATATGGAGCATGAAAAAGAAATTCTAAAAGCACAGGCTAAAAACGAAAATCCTGATAAAAATGATGATATCATTGAGAAAATGATTATTGGTCGTTTGAATAAGGAATTAAAAGAAGTATGTTTACTAGACCAGACATATGTAAAAGATGGAGATTTAACCGTTGCTAAGTATATTGCACAGGTAGCAAAAGAAACTGGTGCTAAATTAAGTGTAAAACGTTTCATACGTTTTGAAACTGGCGAGGGAATTGAAAAGAAAGAAGAAAACTTTGCTGAAGAAGTAGCAAAACAGATGGGTCAGTAACAAGCATGAAAGGCGACTTTGCGAAGGTTTTCGTAAAGCCGTTTTTTCGATGTAAATAGTTAAGTTGTATCAAAATGATTACTTAATTAGTTGAATTCTTTGACAGATATTACATGATTCCTGCCATAATATGTAAAAAGGGGTCAAATTTTATAAAAAATATTTGTCGAATTTATAAAATTTTTATCCCCTTTTTTTAAAATGTGGTAAAATAGTATTAATACGGTAATAGGTCTGGGGGAATTCAAATGAGTGATTTAATGATATCAATTGAAGAAAAAAACAAACAGAGAAAGACTAGGGTCAGTCGTTTAAAAAAAATCATTATCGGTAGTATTGTATTTTCGATATTATTTCCGACTATATTAAGTTTTTTCTTAATGGTTCGAATCATTTCCTTACAAGAACAAGTGGATGAATTGAGTAAAGTTCTATTGAAAAATGAGGAAATTGGTGAAATTAATAAGTCTGCAAATCTTGCTGACGGTGTATATGCAACTGAACTTCCAAAGGAAATGCAAATGGAGAATCAGTCGTATGACGCTATGCAGGTAAAGGTTGAGGAGGAAGAAAAAGCTACGATAGCGTATCTAACCTTTGATGATGGACCGAGTGAAAACACTTCTCAAATACTTGATATTTTAAAAAACTATGATGTGAAAGCTACCTTTTTTGTGGTTGGCAAAGAAACAGACGAAGCAAAGGCACTCTATAAACGAATTGTAGATGAAGGACATACACTTGGAATGCACTCATATTCCCATCAATACAGTGAGATATATAATTCTGTTGAATCATTTGCAAAGGATGAAAAAAAACTTAGAGATTTATTGTATGAATCTACTGGTGTAATCCCAACTTTATATAGATTTCCTGGTGGAAGCAATAATTTAGTAAGCAACATTGAAATGACGGAATTTATTAAATATTTAAACAATGAAAACATTACTTATTTTGATTGGAATGTTGCAAGTGGAGATGCAACAAGTCAAAATATTAGTGTCGAAACATTAGTAAATAACGTATTAAATAATGTGGAAGAAAATGAAACTTCTGTAATTTTAATGCATGATGCATTACAGAAGAACACATCAGTGGAGGCTTTAAGTATAATTATTGAAAGTCTTCAAAATTTAGGTATACAGATGAAAGCGCTGGATCAAAATGTTCCGCATGTCCAGCATATTGAGGCGGAAACAGTAAACAATTAGAATGGAGGATTATACAATGAGTTTTTTTAAAGAATTTAAAGAAGATTTATCAACAGCTGTAAATGAGTTATTACCAGAGGAAGAATTATTAAGTACAGATAATGAATTGGAAAATGACGAGGAAATATTGGAAGATTCCGAGGATAGTATAGATTTAGATGAATTTGATAATTTATTAAAGTCAGTTGAAAGTGCTACAGTAGATGAAACAATAGAAGAAGTACTTGAAGAAGAACTTGAAGACGAAGTACAAAAAGAAATTGTGGAAGAAATAGTAGAAGATGAAGTATCAGAAGTAAATATTCCTGTTGTAGAGGAGTTAGTTGTTGAAGAAGAAAAAACAGACAGTGTTACAAGTGATGATTCAGCAGTAATTACAAAAGGAACCACGATTAAAGGTGATATAGAATCAAATGGTTCTCTTGAAATTGTTGGTACAGTAACAGGTAATGTGACTTGTAGCGGTAAACTTACAATTACAGGTAAGGTAACAGGCAGTTCAAGTGCAAATGAGATTTTTGCTGATGCAGCAAGAATCGAAGGTGAAGTGGTAAGTGAAGGAACGGTTAAAATAGGAGTTGGTTCTATTGTTATTGGTAATGTAACAGCTACATCTGCTGTAATTGCAGGAGCAGTAAATGGAGATATTGATGTAAAAGGACCAGTTATCATTGATTCATCTGCAGTTGTTATGGGCGATATTAAATCCAAATCAGTTCAGATTAATAATGGTGCCGTTATCGAAGGTTTCTGTTCACAATGCTATTCCGATGTTAATGTTAAGGCATTTTTTGAAGATAATAAATAAGTAATAATAGAATAGATAATTTTTTAAGTCTTTGTGTGTGTAACAGCACATGTAATTGTGACAAAATAATACAGTTACATAAATAATAATAATTAGAGGTGCAATATGAAAAGAGTTTTATTAAAACTAAGTGGAGAAGCATTAGCAGGAGATAAAAAAACTGGTTTTGATGAAGCAACCGTTATAAAAGTTGCAAAGCAAGTAAAAAGTTTAATAGACGAAGGAATTCAGGTAGGTATTGTGATTGGTGGTGGCAATTTCTGGAGAGGAAGAACCAGCGAAAATATCGACCGTACAAAAGCAGACCAAATTGGCATGCTTGCCACTGTAATGAATTGCATCTATGTTTCTGAAATATTTAGAGCAACAGGTATGATGACTCAAATTTTAACACCTTTTGAATGTGGCGCGTTTAGCAAGCTATTTACAAAGGATAGAGCTATGAAATATTTTGAAAAAAATATGGTGGTTTTTTTTGCAGGAGGAATAGGTCATCCTTATTTTTCTACCGATACGGCTACAGTTTTAAGAGCTGTTGAAATTGAAGCAGATTACATTTTACTTGCCAAAGCAGTAGACGGAGTTTATGATAGTGACCCTAAGTCGAATCCGAATGCCGTTAAATACAATGAAATTTCCATTCAGGAAGTAATTGATAAAAAGTTAGCTGTAGTTGATATGACAGCTTCTATTATGTGCATGGAAAATAAAATTCCAATGCTAGTATTTGCATTGGGAGAAGAAAATAGTATAGTGAATACTGTAAAAGGTAATTTTAACGGAACGAAAGTAACTGTATAAGGAGGAATTAAAAATGGATGAAAGATTAAAACAATATAGTGATAAGATGGAAAAATCACTGGAGAACCTATTAGGTGAATATTCAGCGGTACGAGCAGGACGTGCAAATCCACATATTTTAGATAAATTAAGAGTAGATTATTATGGCTCACCTACACCAATTCAACAAGTTGCAAATGTTAATGTTCCTGAAGCTAGAATGATTCAGATTCAACCATGGGAAGCTAGCATGCTAAAGGAAATCGAAAAAGCAATTTTAGTATCTGATTTGGGGCTTAATCCAACAAATGATGGAAAAACAATTCGATTAGTATTTCCAGAACTTACAGAAGATAGAAGAAAAGAATTAGTAAAAGATGTAAAGAAGAAAGGTGAATCAGCAAAAGTAGCCATTCGAAATATTAGAAGAGATGCAAATGATGCATTTAAGAAAATGAGTAAATCAAACGATATATCAGAAGATGAAATCAAACAATTAGAGGATGAAACTCAAAAATTAACGGATAAGTATATTAATGAAATTGATAAAGCAATCGAAGCAAAATCAAAAGAAATACTTACGGTATAATCTAAGCTAAAAATTGAATGGAAGGTCTCTTGTCGGTTGCACTGACCAGATCAAGGACCTTCCTTTTTTAGCTTTGCTGCATAAGATAATGGAAAGGAGTTCTTTATGAATATTCCACAACATATTGCTATTATTTTAGATGGCAATGGCAGATGGGCAGCCAAAAAGGGCATGCCAAGAAATTATGGGCACACACAAGGTGCAAAAACGGTAGAAAGAATATGTGAGGACGCTTATAAGCTTGGAGTAAAATATCTAACCGTATATGCGTTTTCTACTGAAAATTGGAATCGGCCTCAAAATGAGGTAGATGCTCTTATGACTTTACTTAGAAATTATATGAAAACATGTACAAGAACAGCTACAAAGAACAATATGAAGGTAAAAGTAATTGGTGATAAATCAAAATTAGATGTAGACTTACAAAAAAGTATAGCTAATTTAGAAGAGTCATCTAAAAATAATACTGGTTTAAATTTTCAGGTTGCGATTAACTATGGTTCCCGTAATGAGATTGTTAGAGCAGTGAAAAAGATAATAATTGATAAAGATGAAAATAAACTTAACATAGATGATATAGATGAAAAGATATTGGATTCCTATTTGGATACAAAGGATATTCCAGATCCTGATTTGTTAATTCGTACAAGCGGAGAATTAAGGTTATCAAATTTTCTTTTATGGCAGCTTGCGTATGCAGAGTTTTATGTTACAGATGTATTATGGCCAGATTTTACAAAAGATGAATTAGTGAAAGCAATCGAGCAATATAATAATAGAGATAGGCGTTTTGGAGGCGTGAAGGGAGAATAACTTATGTTTAAGACTAGGTTACTAAGCGGCATAGTTTTAATAATAATTGCATTAGCTACAATTATAAGTGGGGGCGATATATTATTTGCAACAACATTATTGATATCTTTGATTGGGCTATCAGAATTGTATAAAATTGCGCATCTTGAGAGAAAATTATTAGGAATGACTGGTTATGTTTTTACTATAGTTTATTATTTTATGTTAAGATACCAATACAAACAGTATTTTATGTATTTTATTATGATATTTTTGGTTTTAGTTATGATAGAATATGTAATATTGTTTCCAAAATTCAAAGCAGATGAAATCATGATAATATTTTTTGGTTTATTCTATGTCTCAATTATGTTATCCTATATATATCAAACAAGATTATTAGAGGATGGCGCATATATTGTTTGGCTTATATTTATTTGCTCATGGGGATGTGATACTTGTGCTTACTGCGTTGGTATGTTGATAGGGAAACACAAAATGGCACCTAAATTAAGCCCTAAAAAGTCAATCGAAGGTGGAATAGGTGGAATCGTTGGTGCAGCTTTGATTGGCGCAATTTATGCAGGGGTTATCAGCCAGTATTTACAAAGCGGAGAAAACATCATCATTGTATGGTTTGCTCTTATTTGTGCATTAGGAGCTATTATTTCTCAGATAGGGGATTTAGCGGCATCTGCAATCAAGAGAAATCATGATATTAAAGACTATGGTACATTAATTCCCGGACACGGTGGTATACTAGATCGATTTGACAGTGTTATTTTCACAGCTCCTGTGATTTATCTATTGGCAACGGTTATCTTATAATAAGATGGAGGAAGACATGAAGAAATTGTCGATTTTAGGTTCGACTGGTTCAATTGGAACACAGACTTTAGATGTTGTAAGAGAAAATGCAGATTTACATATCACTGCACTTGCTGCTGGATCCAATATCGAATTATTAGAAAAGCAAATCAGAGAATTCAAACCACAATACGTTGCGGTTTGGGATGAAAAGAAGGCACTAGAACTAAAGGATTTCATAAAAGATACAAATACAAAAGTAGTAAGTGGGATGGATGGATTGATATTCATCTCTACATTAGAAGAAATAGATATTGTAGTTACGGCTGTTGTTGGAATGATAGGGATTCGTCCAACCGTTGCTGCAATAAAGGCAGGTAAGCACATCGCGTTGGCGAATAAAGAAACATTAGTGACAGCAGGTCATATCATTATGCCGTTATCCAAAGAAAATAAGGTAAATATATTGCCTGTAGATAGTGAACATAGTGCGATTTTTCAATCTTTAAATGGTGAAAATCCAAAAGAGATTCATAAAATATTATTGACGGCTTCAGGTGGTCCATTTAGAGGAAAGAAGATAAATGAGCTTGCAAAGGTTAAGTTACAAGATGCACTAAAGCATCCAAATTGGGCAATGGGAAGAAAAATTACAATCGATTCTTCGACACTTGTAAACAAAGGTTTGGAAGTAATAGAAGCCAAATGGCTTTTTGATACGACAATGGATCAAATACAGGTAGTTGTGCAGCCTCAAAGTATCATTCATTCTATGGTTGAGTTTATTGATGGAAGCATTATGGCACAATTAGGATTACCAGATATGAAGCTCCCAATTCAATATGCTCTATTTTATCCAGAAAGAAAGAGTATGCAAAATGAAAGATTAGATTTCGCAAAATTGGGTGGAATAACATTTGAAGACCCAGATATGGAAACATTTAAAGGGCTAAAGCTTGCTTACCAGGCAGGAAACATTGGTGATTCTATGCCTACCGTTTTTAATGCTGCTAATGAAATGGCAGTAAGTAAATTTTTACAAGAAAAAATGAGATATCTAGATATAGCAGACACTATTGAAATGTGTATGAGTGAACACAAAATTATAAAGAATCCAACAGTCGATCAAATAATTGAAATTGAACAGTCAGTATATGAATTAATTGAAAGCAGGTGTTAGTTTGAAAATAATCATAGCATTATTAATTTTTAGCTTAATTATTGTGATTCATGAGATGGGGCATTTTCTCCTGGCAAAGAAAAATGGAATTTATGTAACTGAATTTTCCGTTGGTATGGGGCCAAGAATAGTAAGCTTTGTAAAAGGTGAGACGAGATATTCATTAAAACTTTTACCTTTTGGTGGTTCTTGCATGATGCTTGGAGAGGATGAAGCAATCGATGATGAACGAGCATTTGGTAAGAAGCCTGTGTGGGCAAGAATATCTGTAATTGCAGCAGGTCCAATCTTTAACTTTATATTAGCCTTTATACTTGCTTTATTTATTGTGGGAAAGATTGGATATGATCTACCAATCGTAAGTGAAGTAATGGAGGGATATCCTGCACAAGAAGCAGGGATGCAAGCTGGTGATAAAATCATAAAAATTAATAATGAAAAAATAAATTTATATCGTGAAGTATCTATTTATGTTCAATTAAATCAAGGAAAGGCAGCAGATATCGTATTTGAACGTGAGGGCAAAGAATATAATGTTACTTTGGTACCTCAATTAGATGAAGAGACAGGTAATTACCTGTTTGGATTTAGGGGAGCTGGAAAGAAAGTAAAGGGAAATGCAATTACCACGATTCAATATAGTGCATATGAGGTGAAATACTGGATTAAGCTAACAATAAAAAGCATTGGTATGATTTTTGAAGGAAAAGTTACGAAGGATGACGTACAAGGTCCTGTAGGAATGGTTAATATGATAGGTGATACCTACGAAGAAAGCAAAAGAGAAGGAGCCTTTTATGTATGGCTTAGTATGCTAAACATATCCATAATATTAAGTGCAAATCTTGGAGTTATGAATCTTTTGCCACTTCCTGCTTTGGATGGTGGACGATTGGTATTTTTAATTATTGAAGCAATTAGAGGAAAGCCAATTAATCAAGAAAAAGAAGGAATGGTACATTTTGTTGGTTTAATGCTTCTTATGGCATTAATGATCCTTGTAATGTTTAATGATATAAGACGATTATTCTAAAGAAAAGTTCGCTATGCGAACTTTTTCTAGACTAGTCCGTTTCATACAAAGTAAGAAGCGACTGTATTGGAGGTAAAAAAATGTATAGAGAAAATACAAAAGTAATTCAAATAGGAAATAAAGTCATAGGAGGAGGAAATCCAATCTTAATTCAATCTATGACGAATACAAGAACAGATGACGTAGAGGCAACTGTTAATCAGATAAACGCTTTGACAAAGGCAGGATGTGATATTATACGTTGTGCTGTTCCAGATATGAAAGCTGCTTTGGCACTCAAAGAAATTAAAAAGAAAATCACAATTCCCCTAGTTGCCGATATTCATTTTGATTATCGTTTGGCAATTGCAGCAATTGAGAATGGTGCAGATAAAATACGTATTAATCCAGGAAATATTGGAAGCATAGATAGAGTAGAAGCGGTAGTTTTAAAGGCGAAGGAAAGAAATATACCGATTCGTGTAGGTGTAAATAGTGGTTCTTTAGAAAAGGAGCTGATTCAAAAATACAATGGTGTTACAGCAGAAGGAATTGTTGAAAGCGCCTTAAATAAAGTGAAAATAATTGAGGACCTTGGTTATGATAACCTTGTAATCAGCATTAAGTCTTCTGATGTCTTAATGTGTGTAAAGACGCATGAACTTATTGCAAAGAAAACGAACTACCCTCTTCATGTAGGAATAACAGAATCAGGAACAGTCTTATCAGGGAATATCAAATCCGCAGTTGGACTTGGCATTATTTTAAATCAAGGAATTGGTGACACCATTCGAGTATCCTTAACAGGAGACCCATTAGAAGAAATCAAGTCAGCAAAGTTAATATTAAAAACTTTGGGGCTTAGAAAAGGTGGAATCGAAGTAGTATCTTGCCCGACGTGTGGACGTACTAAAATTAATTTAATACAACTTGCAAATGAAGTAGAGAATATGGTTGCTGATATTCCACTTGATATTAAGGTTGCCGTAATGGGTTGCGTTGTAAACGGACCAGGAGAAGCACGAGAAGCAGATATTGGAATTGCTGGTGGTATGGGCGAAGGATTATTAATAAAGCATGGTGAAATTGTGAAAAAGGTACCAGAAGAAGAATTACTAAACACTTTAAGAAATGAATTACTTAATTGGAGTGAATAAGAATGGGCAAGCTATTTTTTGAAGCATTTTCTACCCTGAAATTAAACCATGATCTTCAAAGCCTTATGGAAGAGGTTGAAATTACTAAAATCAGTTCAAATACAAAAAGAGATTTTATTCGAGTGTATATAAAGAGTAGTCGTCTCATAGAAAAAAAGGATATATTTGGAATAGAGAGAGAAATTAGAAACCAGTTATTTCCAAAAAATGAAATCTCCATAAAAATATTAGAGTCTTTTCATTTATCCGAACAGTATACACCCTCTAAGCTTATGGTGGTATATCGTGACAGTATTTTGGATGAATTGAAAGAGTATAGTATGCTTGAATATAATTTATTTCATATGGCAAAGTACAAATTTGTAAATGAAGAAGTTCTAATTATTACGCTAGAGGATTCTGTTATAGCCAAAAGTAAAGCAGATGAATTGGTTCGAATTCTTGACAAAATCTTTAACGAACGTTGCGGATTTAAAATAAAAATAGACGTAGAGTATGAAGAGCCAAAGTCTAGTAAAGCAAGAGCTATGAGTGAAAAGAAAATAGAACAAGAAATTGCTTTTATTGTAAGTCAATGCTCCATAAAACGTGACGATGAAGAGTACAGCCAAAATATAGAAGAACAATCAACAAATGCTGATTCTGCAGTGGCTGAAAAAGAAACAAAAATAGAAAAACCAATACAAAAGCAAAAAGAAACAAAACCTTCATTTGAGAAGAAGTCTTATCAAAAAGGTGGCTACGGACAATTTAAGAAAAGTGATAACCCTGATGTTATTTATGGTAGAGATTTTGAAGAAGGTGAAATTACAATCGAAAGTATAGCCGGTGAAATGGGAGAAGTAGTCATTCGAGGTAAGGTTATATTTTTAGATACCAGAGAAATTCGTAATGAAAAAACAATTGTTATGTTTAACATTACAGATTTTACAGATACCATAACAGTAAAAATGTTTCTAAAAAATGAGCAAAGAGATGAATTACTCAAAGAATTAAAAACAGGTGTATTTATAAAGGTTAAGGGTATCACAACTGTGGACCGCTTTGATAGTGAATTAACAATTGCTTCTGTTGCAGGAATGAAAAAAATACCTGATTTTACAACTTCAAGAATGGATACAAACCCGGAAAAAAGAGTGGAGCTTCATTGTCATACTAAAATGAGTGATATGGATGGAGTTGCAGATGTAAAGGACATCATCAAACGAGCAAAAAAATGGGGACATAAAGCAATTGCCATAACAGACCATGGCGTTGTTCAGGCCTTTACAGATGCGAACCATGCAATTGATAAGAACGACGATTTTAAAGTGATATATGGAGTAGAGGCTTATTTAGTAGATGATTTAAAAGAAATCGTGCAAAATGTAAAGGGACAAACTTTAAATGATACCTTTGTTGTATTTGATATTGAGACAACTGGTTTTAGTCCAATTAAGAATCGTATTATAGAAATTGGAGCTGTCAAGGTAAAAAATGGTGAGATTATAGAACGTTTTAGTTCCTTTGTAAATCCACAAGTTCCGATTCCTTTTGAAATCGAGAAATTGACAGGAATTACAGATAACATGGTAATCAACGAGCCACTGATTGATGAAGTGTTACCAAAATTTATAGAATTTTGTAATGGGGCAGTTATGGTCGCTCATAATGCAGGGTTTGATATGAGTTTTATAAAGGCCAACTGTGACAGGCAAAAGCTCATATGCGATTACACTGTTATTGATACGGTTGCTATGGCTAGATTTTTATTACCTAGTCTAAGCAAATACAAGCTAGATGTTGTAGCCAAATCACTTGGCATATCGCTAGATAACCATCATAGAGCTGTGGATGATGCAGGTTGTACAGCAGAAATATTTGTTAAATTCATAGAGATGTTAAAAGAAAGAGAAATCTACGATTTACATAGCGTTAATCAAGCTGGTGGAATGTCTGTTCAGACAATTAAAAAGCTTCCTACACATCATGCAATTATTTTGGCTAAAAACGATGTAGGTAGAGTTAACTTATATAAATTAATATCGTATTCACATATCAATTATTATAGTAGAAGACCTCGAATTCCTAAGAGTGAGTTTATTAAGTATAGAGAAGGCCTTATCATAGGATCTGCGTGTGAAGCAGGAGAATTATACAAAGCAGTACTTCGAGGAGAATCAGAGGAAGAGATTGCAAGACTCGTAAATTTCTACGATTATTTGGAGATTCAGCCGATTGGCAATAATTCATTCATGTTAAAAGATGAAAAAAATTCCCAAGTAAATTCTGAAGATGATTTGAAAAATATCAATCGTAAGATTGTAGAATTAGGCGAACAGTTTAAAAAGCCAGTTGTAGCTACCTGTGACGTACATTTTTTGGATCCTGAGGATGAAGTGTATCGAAGAATTATAATGGCAGGGAAAGGCTTTAAGGATGCAGACGACCAGGCACCACTCTATCTAAGAACCACAGAGGAGATGCTTAAGGAATTCGAGTATTTGGGAAGTAAAAAAGCAGAAGAGGTTGTTATTACCAATACGAATAAAATCGCAGATATGATAGAGAGAATATCACCAGTAAGACCTGATAAATGCGCTCCCGTTATCGAAAATTCCGATCAGACCTTAAGAGATATTTGTTATGATAAGGCGCATGAAATATATGGAAAGGTTTTACCAGAAGTAGTAACAGAAAGGCTAGAGAGAGAACTAAACTCAATCATATCAAATGGGTTTGCGGTAATGTATATTATCGCACAAAAGCTAGTGTGGAAGTCAAATGATGATGGCTATTTAGTGGGGTCAAGAGGTTCTGTTGGTTCTTCTTTTGTTGCAACAATGTCTGGAATTACAGAAGTAAATCCATTAAGGCCACATTACTATTGTGCGAAATGTCATTACAGTGATTTTGATTCAGAGGAAGTTAAGAAGTACGTTGGTGGGGCAGGATGTGATATGCCAGATAAGCCTTGTCCTAAGTGTGGTGAGCTTCTAAAGAAGGAAGGATTTGATATTCCGTTTGAAACATTTTTGGGATTTAAAGGAAATAAGGAGCCAGATATCGATTTGAACTTTTCTGGTGATTATCAAAGTAATGCTCACCGCTATACAGAGGTTATATTTGGGAAAGGTCAAACATTTAGAGCTGGTACAATAGGTACGCTGGCGGATAAAACAGCGTTTGGATATGTAAAAAATTATTATGAAGAGCGCGGTGTAAGAAAGAGGAACTGTGAAATTAGTAGAATTGTTGGAGGCTGCGTAGGAGTAAGAAGAACAACTGGTCAACATCCAGGAGGTATTATCGTTTTACCCCATGGCGAAGAAATCTATTCCTTTACGCCAGTTCAAAGACCTGCAAATGATATGACAACAGATACCATTACAACACATTTTGATTACCATTCCATTGACCATAACTTGCTAAAGCTTGATATACTTGGACACGACGATCCTACGATGATTCGAATGTTAGAAGATATTACAGGAATTGATGCAAAAGAGATTCCTCTGGATAATAAAGAAGTTATGTCTTTGTTTAGTAGTACAAAGGCGTTGAATATTACGCCTGATGATATTGGTGGATGTCCACTTGGAGCCCTTGGAATTCCTGAATTTGGTACAGATTTCGTAATTCAAATGTTAATTGATACCAAACCAAAATCTTTTTCTGATTTAGTAAGAATTTCAGGATTGTCACATGGTACAGATGTGTGGCTTGGTAATGCCCAGACCCTTATTCAAGAAAAAAAGGCTACCATTTCAACAGCCATATGTACACGTGATGATATTATGACTTATTTGATTAATCAAGGAGTAGAAAGTGAACTTTCATTTACCATCATGGAAAGTGTACGTAAGGGAAAAGGCTTAAAGGATGAATGGGTCGATGCAATGCTTGAAAAGGGAGTTCCAGAATGGTATATATGGTCTTGTAGGAAGATAAAATACATGTTTCCAAAAGCACATGCGGCAGCTTACGTTATGATGGCTTGGAGGATTGCGTATTTTAAAGTGTTTTATCCTCTTGCCTATTATGCAGCTTATTTTAGTATTCGTGCATCTGGATTTACTTATGAACTTATGTGCCAAGGTAAGGACAAATTAGAGTATTATCTGAATGATTATAAAAAGAGAGCAGATACCCTTTCTAAGAAGGAACAAGATACGTTAAAAGATATGAGAATTGTACAAGAAATGTATGCGAGAGGATTTGAATTTGAGCCTATTAATATTTATAGTGCCAAAGCACATCGATTTGAAGTAGTGAATGGCAAATTGATGCCGTCACTAAGTACAATTGATGGATTGGGAGATAAGGCAGCCGATGCAGTGGTAGAAGCAGCAAAAGATGGTAAGTTTTTATCAAAGGATGATTTTCGTCAGAGAACCAAAGTAAGTAAAACAGTTATTGATTTAATGGATGATTTGGGACTTTTGGGAGATTTGCCTGAATCAAACCAATTATCGCTCTTTGACATGTAAAAGTAGGTGCAACGACGTTGCGTGGGAGCTTTTGGAGGGATGAGTATAATAGGGAAGTTCGAAGAACTTTCCTATTATATAAAAATAAAGCCGATTGCAACAATCAGGCTTTATCAGTGTTAAATATAAATGTTGTAATTAGTTTATTCAATGTTTCATTTAACTGATTAGAGGTTTTACGCCACATTTCACATTCATATTCAAGATCCCGTATTTCAGATTCTAATCTCTCAATTTGTTCGCTTTCATTCATATAATTCCCCTCCAGTATTATGCTGAATTATTTGAAACTTATTAAAATTATAAAATAAAATGAGGAAAAAGTAAATAAAAAATTAAAAATTATAGTAAAAAAATTAACAATATAGCAAATAAAAGTTGTTATATAGCAAAATGTTACATAAATATATGAATAAGAATATTTTTCAACATAATTAATAGGTTTCTAACTTGAATTAGTTAAGTTTTTAGAAAGATTAAAGATTTTACTAAAGTATTTTAAAGATTTAAAAAATGCAAAACAATAACCGCTGGTGGGTATCCAGCGGCTTGCTATTGTTTATTACTATAATAAAAGGGAGAATTTTGCCAACATAGTTGGCGGTTGAATATGAAAAAGTTTTATTACTATGATTAAAATTATATAGAACGAATATGGAGAAATTATGAACGAAGTATGAATGCACAGTAAAGGTTATGAAACGTTTTTGTTACCAAAACCCTTGTAAATAGTGAGGATTGAAGGTTTTTACAATATCAGATTACACAAACAAAACGTTAGTTTTTAGAAAAAGTAGCGTTGTTTTATGTATGATTTGCAAAAGAGAATGAACTATAATATTCATAATTGATAAAAAGTATCTGTATTATGATTGAATAGTCAAGCAATTTATACAACAAAGAATCTGGGTCAATAATAGAAAAAAGTTGGTAGATTTAAAATCAAGAATAAATTTTAATTTGGAAGTAATTTACTAGCGGTATAGTTGACAAAAAGTCAAAAACTGAATTAAAATGTAGAAGAGTAGGTTATTATATACATATATAATAAATACCAATGGAGGTATTCGATGAGAAATTTAAATGAAGATTTGAAAAATAATATTTTTAAGAATATGTATTTACTTTATGGTGAAGAATCATATTTAAAGAGATTATATAAAAATAAGCTAAAATCCTCATTGGTTTCTGTCGATGATACCATGAATCATAGCTATTATGAAGGCAAAGGTATTAATCCGAATGAAATAATAGATTTGGCAGAGACAATGCCCTTTTTTGCTGAACGAAGAGTCATTATTATTGAAAATAGCGGATTTTTTAAAGAAAAGTGTGATGAGCTGGCAGATTATTTGGATAGTTGCTCAGAAACTACATGCTTCATATTTGTTGAAAATGAGGTGGATAAGCGAGGAAGACTTTTTAAAAAGGTAAAAGACAAAGGAAGAACGGTGGAGTTAAATTATCAGGATGAAAATAGCCTGACAAAATGGATATTGGGGTTACTTAAGAAGGAAAACAAAAAGATTACACAGAATGCGATGCAGTTATTTTTAGCTAAAACAGGAACGGATATGGAAAATATCCATAAAGAGCTTGAAAAATTAATCTGCTATGTAGGGGAGAGAGAAAGCATTTCGGAAAGTGATATCAATACAATATGTACAACAAGAATATCAAATAACATATTTGATATGGTAAGTGCGGTTGCAGAGAAAAAGCAAAAACAGGCACTTGATTTATATTATGATTTATTAGCACTTAAGGAGCCACCAATGAGAATTCTTTTTCTGATAACAAGACAATTTAATTTATTGTTACAGATAAAGGATTTGAAACGTTTAGGTTTTAGTTCTAGCGATATAGCAAAAAAAATAGGTTTGCCCGGATTTGTAGTAAATAAATATGTATCACAGTCAACGAGTTTTTCTGTTGAATGGCTGAAATCAGCCCTAAATTCGTGTGCAGAAACAGAGGAGTCTGTCAAAACGGGTAGGATAAATGATGTCATGAGCTTAGAATTGTTAATTATAAATTTTAGCGGTTAGTTACAAGACGAAACATAGCATTTATCATTATTTTTGGTAAAAATAAAACAAAATAAAATATTTAAAATAATAAGTGTTCAACACTTTAAAAGTATGCTATAATGTTGTCGTTTGTCAAAAAGAGTCGAAATTATATGAAATAAAAGGGTGAAATAAATGGATGAAGCAGTAGTAAAGTTTACAAAAATTATGGAAAAGTTGTTAAAAACTGCAAAGGTAAATAACAATACATTAGGATTAGAAGAAATAAATGATGCGTTTGAGGGAATGGAATTAACTCCAGAGAAGCTTGACTGGGTACTCGAATACTTTGAAAGACAGAATGTAGATGTCATGACCACAAGAGTTACGGAAGAAGAGGAAGAAGATCCTTTTATTTTGTCGGACGAGGAAGAAGAAGTTGAAATAATAGATGAAGTAGATGTATTAGATGGAGTTAGTACAGAAGATCCAGTTCGAATGTATCTGAAAGAAATCGGAAATATATCGTTATTATCGGTAGAAGATGAAATTAGTCTTGCTAAAAAGATGAGTGAAGGTGATGAGGACGCTAAGAAAAAGCTGATTGAGTCCAACCTAAGATTAGTGGTAAGTATAGCTAAGAAATATGTAGGAAGAGGCCTGTCATTCCTTGATTTGATTCAAGAAGGTAATATTGGATTAATGAAAGCAGTTGATAAATTTGATTATCAAAAAGGATATAAGTTTAGTACTTATGCGACTTGGTGGATTCGTCAGGCAATCACTAGAGGAATTGCAGATTTTGCTAAGACGATTCGTGTTCCTGTTCATATGGTTGAGACAATCAATAAGACCTTAAGAACATCACGTGTGTTAATGCAAGAGTTGGGAAGAGAACCGACCAGTGAAGAAATCGCAGCTAGAATGGATATCCCCGTTGCAAAGGTGGAAGAGGTACTTAAGATATCAAGAGATCCTGTATCCCTAGAAACACCAATTGGTGAAGAAGAAGACAGCCACTTGGGTGACTTTATTGAAGATGATAATGCGCTATCCCCATCTGATTCCGCTGCATTTACCATGTTAAAGCAAGAACTTTCAGAAGCCTTATCTACTTTAAATGATAGAGAAAGAGAAGTAATTAAACTTCGATTTGGTTTAGAGGACGGTACTCCAAGAACATTAGAAGAGGTTGGAAAAGAATTCAATGTTACAAGAGAAAGAATCAGACAGATTGAAGCAAAAGCACTTCGCAAGCTAAGACATCCAAACAGAAGTCGTAAATTAAAGGAATTTTTAGAATAAAGTTTGTGAGTTAACTTTATTTACAGTTCATAAAAAATTAACACAAATGTTCTTGCTATTTAATATTGAAAAGAATAAAATGGGATTGTTATGAAATACTATAATTTATCGTAAATCATTCAATTGCTTGATAGAAATGATAGTAAAACATCTGTTTTTCTAAAGAAAAAGGAGAATATAGTGAGAAAAAAATCCCATATATCATTAGCAGGTTATATTGTAGATAATCTTCATCAACAAGATTTGGTGAAGCATAAAAAAGCATTTTATTTAGGAAGTATTCTTCCGGATTGTAAGCCAACCTTTCTGACTACGAAACATGAATTTGGCACTACATTTCAAAAGCTTAAGGACGATATGACAAAATTAACAATCGCAAATGACAGTAATATGAATAACAAAAGGGCTTATTGGAGAAATCTGGGCCAGGTAATTCATTATATTGCCGATTACTTTACCTTCCCACACAATATTACTTATGTTGGCACATTAAAAGATCATTGTGTTTATGAAAAGCATTTAAAGTTTCAATTAAAAGAATATATCAAAAGCGGGGAAGCAACGAAAAAGATTTCTAAATTTATTCGTCTGGAATCTTTAGAGGCATTGTTTCAATTTATTGAAAAGACTCACAAAGAATACATTAAGTGTAAAAGATGTGTACTAGAAGACTGTGAGTTTATAGTGAATATAACTCTTCAAGTAGTAAATACATTGGTTTACTTGTTTGAGAAAGCAATAAATATGAAACGCTTTTCATTTGCAGCTTAGAAAAAATATAAAAATAAAACATTCAAAGTATATACGCTGTCCAAGGAATATTAATCTAAGGGCAGCGTATATTTATGTAATGACGTATGTACATAGGAAGTTGGATGTATTTACATAACGCAGATATCAAAGTATAATAGAGAGAGGAATAGTCGAAATAGGTCAGAAAGGAACTTACTTCAATGAAAAAGATACTGATACATATATTAGAATTTAGTATAGGGCTATTATTTATTGTACTTATCATTGGTTGTATCAAATATAGAAATAACATTTGGGAGTTGATAAAGCAAGAGCGTGAAAAACCAGCTACCAATCAAATAACCGAGGAAGCGGTATCAATAGATACGGACACTCCCATAGTAGATGAGACAGCTAATGAAGTGAAGGATACACAAGAAGAGGATTTAAAGGCTGAAGAAGAGGTAGAAACACCTATTGAGGAAGAACCTGAGGTAAAAACAAAATTAGTTTTTACAGGTGATGTTTTGCTAACAGGTTATTTATTGACTCAATATGATACCAAAGGAATTCAAGGGATTCTTGCTCCTGATATTGTTGAAGAAATGAATCAGGCAGACTTAACTATGGTAAATGAAGAATTTCCATTTAGTAACAGAGGAACAGCAGCTGAAGATAAACAGTTTACATTTCGCATTGACCCCAAAAGGGTAAATGTATTGAAAGATTTGGGAATTGATATTGTAGCATTAGCAAATAATCATGTGTTAGATTATGGACAGGACGCATTAGTTGATACGTTTGAGACACTTGAGAATGCGCAAATTCAATACGTTGGAGCAGGTAATAATCATGAGGAAGCAAAACAACGAAGAGAGTTTGAATTAAATGGAATGAATATTGGAATCCTGGCAGCCTCAAGAGTTATTCCAGTACCAAATTGGGCAGCAGGATCTTCACCAGGAGTCTTTACAACTTATGATCCTACAAATTTAATAGCAGAGATTAAAAGTGCAAAAGAAACTTGTGATGTTGTAATTATCTATGTACATTGGGGAATAGAAAGAGATGAATACCCACAAGATTATCAAAGGGAGCTTGCTAAAAAATATATCGATGCAGGAGCAGATATCGTAATAGGTGCTCACCCACATGTACTCCAAGGAATTGAATACTACAATGAAAAACCAATCTTTTATAGTTTAGGTAATTTTATATTTGGTAGTCAGATTCCCAAAACTGCTTATTTAAAAATGGAGATAGACAGTGAAAAAAATATAGCGCTTAGCCTAGAAGCATGTGCAACCGATTCTTCCTATGTATTGAATAAGGCATCTAATCAAGAGGAAATATATCAATATCTGACAGAGATATCAACAAATGCAGTGGTGGATCAAGAAGGAAATGTAAAGCCAAAGGAATAATTCTCAATAAAATGAGCAAACATATGATATAACTATGTTTGCTCATTCTATCGTAAGGAAAGAAATGACCTACCAAAAAAGATTATCGAGGTTTAAAGGTTGCACATTCAGTCTGTTCTGCTTGATGAGCATTATGTCCACTAATGCCGATTTGATTAGCCATACATAAATTTTCTTCATTATAAACACATTTTACTGCCTCACAAGTAACGCTTGTAGGTCTAGTTGCTTCTCCAGCATTACTTGTATACGAATCCATACTTTTTTGCTGGAAACTGTCACAACAAGTACTGTCAGATGAACAGGCTTCTTCACCACCAACTACAATGTTATGTCTGCTGCATAGTTTACTATCGTTATAATAGCAATCAACAACATTACAATCCAATAATGGCATAATAATACCTCCTTAATATTAAAATAATATATACGGAGGTATTATGTGTAGATTATTTATTTTCTATTCATGTCGATGTAGTCACACTGACTGAGATTAACATTTATTTACTTTCTTCGGTTACTGTTATTTCTCTGATTTCCTTTGTACGTATTTCTTTACAAATAGCACTGATAAATTCATCAATTGACTTTTGACCTTCATCACCTGCAAAACGGCTACGAACAGATACTTTTTGTTCTTCTTCTTCTTTTTGTCCTACAACAAGCATATAAGGAACACGGTTGAGTCTTGTTTCTCTTATTTTATAACCAATTTTTTCAGCACGTTCGTCTACGGTACAAAGTATTCCATTTTCTTTTAATTCTTTTTCTACTTTATGCGCATAGTCATGATATTTCTCAGATATTGGTAAAATTCTAACTTGCTCTGGACATAGCCAAGTTGGGAACAAACCAGCGTATTTTTCAATTAGCCAAGCAAGCGTTCTTTCATAACAACCAAGAGAAGTTCTATGGATGATATAAGGACGAACTTTTTCACCATTTTGATCAATGTAATACATGTCAAATTGTTCTGCGATGAGGGCATCCCATTGAATCGTAATCATAGTATCTTCTTTGCCATATACGTTCTTAGCCTGAATATCAACCTTTGGTCCATAGAAAGCAGCTTCTCCTTCCGCTTCAATGAAGTCAATTCCTAATTCTGTTAATATCGTTCTAATTCTTTGTTGTGTTTCTTCCCAAACGGAAGCATCTCCAATATACTTGTCACGATTATTTGGGTCCCATTTGGATAAACGATAGGTCACATCATTTTCTAAACCAAGAGTTTGGAAGCAATATCGAGCCAAATCCAGACAGCCTTTAAATTCTTCATCCATTTGATCAGGTCTTACAATTAAATGGCCCTCTGAAATCGTAAATTGTCGAACACGAGTCAATCCATGCATTTCTCCCGAATCTTCATTACGAAACAAAGTAGAAGTTTCACCATAACGAAGTGGAAGGTCACGATACGATTTTTGACTATTCTTATACACGTAGTATTGGAATGGACATGTCATTGGTCGAAGAGCAAATACTTCTTTGTCCTTTTCCTCATCACCAAGAACAAACATACCTTCTTTATAATGATCCCAATGTCCTGAAATTTTATACAAATCACTTTTAGCCATAAGTGGCGTTTTCGTTCTTAAGTAGCCACGCTTTTCTTCCTCATCTTCAATCCATCTTTGAAGTGTTTGCACCATTTTTGTACCTTTTGGTAGTAAAAGCGGAAGTCCTTGTCCAATGACATCAACCGTAGTAAAGATTTCCATTTCTCTTCCAAGTTTGTTGTGGTCACGTTTTTTGATATCTTCTAAGTGAACTAAATATTCATCCAAATCAGCTTTCTTGGCGAAGGAAGTTCCATAGATTCTTGTTAACATTTTATTCTTTTCATTTCCTCTCCAGTAGGCACCAGAAGCAGAAATAAGTTTAAAGGCCTTAATTGCTTTTGTGCTAATTAAATGTGGTCCAGCGCAAAGGTCAACAAAATCTCCTTGCTTATAAAAAGATATTGTTTCACCAGCAGGTAAATCTTCAATCAACTCCACCTTGTATGGTTCATTTCTTTCCTTCATAAGTGCAATTGCTTCCTCACGTGGTAGAGTGAACTTCTCTAACGTTGCACCTTTTTTTATAATTGCTTTCATTTCTTTTTCAATGGCATCCAAATCCTCTCTGGAAAAAGGTTGGCATTCAAAATCATAATAAAATCCACTTTCGATAGAAGGTCCAATTGCAAGTTTTGCATCTGGATAAAGGTTTTTAACTGCTTCTGCTAACACATGAGAAGTGGTGTGACGATATGCAGCTTTACCAGCTTCGTCATTGAAAGTAAGGATACTTAGTTCACAATCAGATTCAACAATTGTTCTTAAGTCCACTACTTTACCATCAATCTCACCAGCACAAGCCATTCTTGCAAGTCCTTCGCTTATATCAGCAGCAATGTCAATTACGGATATTGGGTTTGGATATTCTTTAAACGATCCGTCTTTCAATGTTATTTTCATAATAAAACTCCTTTCATAATAGAACAAATATAATAAGATACCTCTAGTATAAATAAAGTGTGAAAAAAAACTCGTCTCTTCTGTATTATATAACAGAAGGGACGAGTTATACTCGCGGTTCCACCCTAATTGTATTGAACAATTCATTCAATACCACTTTAATGATGATAACGGAATCACCGGACTGTATTAGAGCCATTCAGAGGTAGTCTTCAAATGTTTTGTCATAAGATGCTTCCAGCAAATTGCATCTCTCTCTGTAATCCTAGACATTTTACTCGTCTCATCAACATGTTTAAATATTTTATTGAATTAATTATAGCATTCTTAATTTGTTTGTCAATTACATTTTTTGTAAAATGTGATAACCTAATCGCTGATTTGTTCAATACCAGTTATATTTGAATCAATCAACAATGAATAGTTAGTATAGTATACGACAAAACCAGGCTTTGCGCCACTAGGTTTTTTTATATGTTTTTTTTCTACATAATCAATTTCGATTTTATCAGTGCCTCTACCCTTAGAATAATATGCAGCAAGTCGTCCAGCTTCTTCAAATGTTTTATCTGGAATTTCCTCACCATTTGCCTTTAGGATTACATGAGAACCAGGAATACCCTTTGCATGGAACCACCAATCATTTCCTGTAGCAAATTTAAAAGTAAGTTCTTCGTTTTGGAAGTTATTTTTGCCAACATAAATATGGTAACCATCACTTGAAAGATAATGAAAAGGTTTGCTTTTTATTTTCTGCTGTTTTTTATTAGAACCTTTTCTTTTCATATAACCGTAATCCATAAGCTCTTCTTTTAATTGGACTAAATCATCTTCGGTAAGGGCTATATCAAGGGCAGTACTAATGGATTCTAGATGGTTAATCTCGTCTTTGGTTTCTTGCGTTAAAGAGCTTAACGCTTCAAATGTACGCTTTAATTTATTATATTTATCAAAATACTTTTTGGCATTCTCCTTCGCACTTAGTGTTTCATCAAGAGGAATTTTAATCATTTCATTTGTATAATAATTAAGAGCCTCTAATTCTTTTGCCCCTTCTTCTAGGTTGTAGCCATAAGTATTAAGTAACTCACCATATACTTTATATTTATCTCGTTTTTGAGTATCTTTTAATTGTTTTAATTGTAAATCATATTTTTTGATGCTTCGCTCTAATGCCAGTTGTACCACATGACGAAGATCATATGATTTTTGACGTATTCTTGTTAACGTATTCTTAGTTGCATAAAAAGTTTCTAATACCTGACTGATACTACTATAAGAACGTAATTGCATTCCTTCAAAGTGAGTTAATTCGATACTTGAAAACTCAATTGGTTCCTCATCTTTATAGACAATAGTAGGCTGAAAACGGTTGTTTTTAATATCTTCAATTAGATTTGAAAAGATATGATACAGATGTAGCAACTCATTTTCCCCTAATACATTGGCAGGAGTGGAAGAATCAAGAGAAGCTCGATAGCAAATCTCCTCAGCGGCAGCAGGACTAATTCCTGTATAAGAAGTATAGAGTGCCTTTGCCAAGGATACAGGTTTACTGCCTATTGCTGGCTTGAAACTTTCCCAAGATGTTTCGAGCGGATTAAACTTATCCTGCGTTTGAGGGATAAAGTAATCTCTTCCAGGCAATACTTCTCGTACAGAACTCATATGCGCTGAAACATGTTTGATACTATCAATAATGTTGTTGTTATCGTCACAAAAAATTATATTACTGTGTTTTCCCATGATTTCAACGATAAGATACTTTTTGCATAAATCGCCCAATTCATTGAGATGCTCAATCTCAAAATTAATAATACGTTCGAGTCCTGGTTGTGTAATAGATGTAATTCTTCCATTACTTAAATGCTTTCGAAGCAACATGCAAAAATTTGGTGCTGTCATAGGACTTGGCTTATTATTCTCTGTCAAATAAATAAGCGGTAAGCTGGCACTGGCTGAAATCAGTAATCTATGCTGACCTAAACTGCTTTTAAGTGTTAAAATTAGTTCGTCTGACTCAGGCTGGGCTATTTTATATATTCTAGCGTTTGGTAGTTTTTCTTTTAATTCATAAACAAGATTAGCGATTGCTATTCCATCAAATGCCATATTTCGATCTCCTCTATTGTAAACTTTTAAAGCTATTGATGCTTTATTTATGTTGTTGCAGTAAAGCAAAAAGCCATACTGCAACGTATTTAGTATAATATGATTATTACAAGTTGACAATAACTTCGACTAAATAATATAAAGTCACTTCATTTCATGTAATTTCTTTTTGTTTTTCTTTCCTTTTTCCTCTTTTCCATTATCGCAATTATAAAATTGTTCGTCAACGGCCCATTTAGGCAAATGTGATAATTCATCATGGAAATTTTTAGATTGCATTGTGTCAATACTGTTTTGGTATAAATTCATAATTACCTCCCTTAAGAGATAAGCTTGCGATAAATTTAGCTATTCTCCTAAAATACAGCAAAAGGATTTCGTTAAATTGTTCGATAATAAATTACTTCGCCAATACATGTATGATTTGTATGCTGATTGAGGCAAAGAATGATTTCGAGGATATAAGCCACGTGCTTAAGATATCATATCTTTATCATAATACAAAGACGCGATTCCTATGGGGGATAGTAGGGAAGTTTGAAGAACGTTCTTATCATATGAAAAAGCCGTGGCAAACACCACGGCATAATAGACGTTAATTAAAATAGATTATTAACTATATATGCATTATCGAGGTAATTTTGCACTTCATGCTCACGCTGTTTTGTTTTAAAGTTACATTGTTTCTAGTTACATTCATCATAATTATTACCTCTCTTTCTTAAAATATTAATATAATTTATATATATCACAATTTGTATTATATTACCAAATAATTACTATTTCAAGAAAAATATAGAATTTTTAGAAAAATTTTTTAATTAACAAATAATTATAAGTCAAACTTATTGACATTGATTAATAAAATTTAAAAAAACAAAATTGAAATTAGTTTTAGTTTGCAAAACCATACAAAATTGTTTATAATGTAACTTATCAGAAGGAAAACAAGCGACTGCGAAGCAGGCATTTGTTTTACCTGATAAGTTAACGAAAAAGCGAAGCTTTAGAGTAGTTACACGTAAAGAACGAAGTTCTTATAGTGTAACTTATCAGAAGGAAAACAAGCGACTGCGAAGCAGGCATTTGTTAAAGAAGTGAATGGTTATATTTTTGAGAACTTAAGTGGTTTGCATTTAAGAGTGTAAAAACATTTTTAGATTGCTCACATTATAAATATTTAGGAGGCTGTAAAATGGAATATAATAGTAGAAATACTCATACAATACAAGCAGATAATAATATTGGTGAAGTACAAATTGCAGATGAGGTAGTAGCAATTATTGCTGGATTAGCGGCAACGGAAGTAGAAGGTGTGGCTTCAATGGCAGGAAATATTACCAATGAGTTAATTAGTAAATTAGGTATGAGGAATTTATCAAAGGGCGTTAGAGTTGAAGTTTTAGATAATAATGTAAGTGTAGAATTAGCTCTTAATCTTGATTATGGATATAGTATTCCAAAGACATCTGAAACAGTACAAGAAAGAGTTAAGACAGCTATTGAGAATATGACCGGACTAAATGTAATGGAGGTTAACATTAGAATAGCTGGAGTTAATATGGAAAAAACAAGATAAATCTTTTTATTCATGTAAAATGAAATGGATTATGTTTCATTTACAGATTATAATGATAGAGGATGTCTTAGGCAGACATCCTCTTTTAGAGTTTTATTTGTGACAAGTATTGTAAAGACAATATCTTGTTCAAACAGAAAGGCACGGTGTAAAGGTGAAAAGAAGAGAATTAAGAGAACACATATTTGAGCTTTTATTTAGAATAGAATTTCATGATGGAGATGAAATGCAAGAACAAATGAAAATGTTCTTTGATGATATTGAAATGACTATCATAGATGTAAAGGACAAGATCTACATTGAGAATAAATACATGGAAATAGTTTCAAAGTTAGAAGAAATCGATGCTTCCATTAATAATATTGCAGAAGGCTGGAAGACAAACAGAATGGGAAAAGTAGACTTAACGATTATCCGACTTGCACAATACGAAATGAAATATGATGAAGATGTTCCAGTTAATGTGGCAATAAATGAAGCAGTGGAATTGGCAAAGAAATTTGGACAAGATGAATCACCAGCTTTTGTAAATGGTATTTTAGCAAAGCTTGCTTAGGAGATTTTTATGGCGAATGTATATAGTGTAGGTCAGGTTAATTCATATATTAAAAATATGTTTACACAGGATTTTGCTCTTAATAAGATATATATTAAGGGTGAAGTATCCAATTGTAAGTATCATTCCACCGGCCATATCTATTTTACTTTAAAGGATGATACAGGGACGCTTGCCTGTGTTATGTTTGCCGGCCAAAGAAAAGGTCTTGCTTTTCAAATGAAAGAAGGACAGACTGTAATTGCACTTGGTAGTGTAAATGTCTATGAAAGAGATGGCAAATATCAATTATATGCCAAAGAAATTATTTTAGATGGAGCAGGGCTTCTCTATCAAAAATATGAGAAATTAAAAAAAGAATTAGCAGAGATGGGAATGTTTGCAAAAGAATACAAACAACGTATTCCACGTTTTGCAAAAAAAGTTGGGATCGTCACAGCCCCTACGGGAGCTGCAATTCGAGATATTATGAACATTTCCAAACGTAGGAATCCATATACACAACTTATCCTATACCCTGCACTTGTACAAGGAGAGCAGGCAGCAGCCAGCATTGTAAAAGGAATTCAAGTTTTAGATAAAGCAGGTGTTGACGTGATAATAGTTGGACGTGGTGGTGGATCGATTGAAGATTTATGGGCTTTTAATGAAGAAATCGTTGCAAGAGCCATTTTTGACTGCAATACACCCATCATTTCAGCGGTTGGACATGAAACCGATGTAACGATAGCAGATTATGTTGCTGATTTACGAGCACCAACTCCTTCCGCAGCAGCAGAATTAGCAGTATTTGAATATGATGCTTATGTTGAATATCTATATGGCTATAAAAAAACGTTAGAATCATTTATGAAACGTATTGTGCTTGATTATCGAAATAAAGCAGAGAAGATGAAGTTAAGGCTTAGTATGTTAAGCCCAACCAATCAAATTCGAGAAAAACGTCAGCTTACTATGGATATTGAAACTAAGCTTAAAATGATTATGAAAAATATGATAAAATCAAAACGATATCAATTAGAAATATATATAGAAAAAATGAATGGTTTGTCACCAATACATAAATTAAATCAAGGATATGCTTATGTAGCAGATGATAGTGGGAATACTGTAAATGATATCAATAAGGTTGCAAAAGGCGATAGTCTAACCATACATGTGGCCAATGGTGTTATATTAGCTGATGTAAATGAGACTAGGGAAAGATAAGTAAAAAGGAGAGATTGCTATGGCGAAAAAAAATCTTTCAATTGAAGAGGCTTTTGATAATTTAGATACGATTTTAGAACAACTAGAAGATAGAGATATAACCTTGGAAAATTCCTTTAAATTATATCACAAAGGCATGGAACTATTAAAACATTGCAATGAGAAAATAGATACTGTGGAAAAACAAATGTTGCAAATTGATGATAATGGTGAGATAAATGAATTTTAAAAATGAATTAGAACAAAGAGTAGACACAATTGAACAAACTTTGAAAGAGTTTCTTCCAAAAGAAGAAGGGTTTGCAAAAACTGTAATTCAAGCAATGAATTACAGTATGTTAGCAGGCGGAAAACGTTTACGTCCTATGCTTATGGAAGAAACCTATAAATTATTTGGTGGTAAGGACGAAATAGTTAAGCCTTTTATGGTTGCAATTGAGATGATTCATACGTATTCACTTGTACACGATGACTTGCCAGCCATGGATAACGATGAATATCGTAGAGGTAAAAAGACAACTCATGCAGTCTATGGAGAAGCCATGGGAATCCTTGCAGGAGATGGATTATTAAATCTAGCCTTTGAATGTGCAACCATGGCATTTGATATGGATTTAGAGTATAAAAGAATTGGGCGAGCACTTAAAATACTAGCCAACAAATCTGGTGTGTATGGAATGATTGGTGGCCAAAGTGTTGATATAGAAAACGATGGAAAGCCACTGGATAAAGATACCCTAGACTTTATTTACAGACTAAAAACAGGAGCCTTAATCGAAGCATCAATGATGATTGGTGCTGTATTAGCAGGAGCAGATGAAGAACAGGTAAGTATTGTTGAGCAAATTGGTGCTAAAGTAGGACTTGCGTTTCAGATTCAAGATGATATTTTAGACATCACAAGTACAGCAGAAGTTCTGGGTAAACCAATTAACAGTGATGAGAAGAATCACAAAATTACGTATGTTACACTTAAAGGTTTAGATAAAGCGAAAAAAGATGTAAAAGAGGTTTCCCAATTAGCTCTCGCTCTTTTAGAACGTTTACAGTTGAAAAATGATTTTTTAAAGGATCTAATTGAAATGCTGATAACCAGAGAGAAGTAGAGGATAATGTCATATGATATTAGAAAAAATGAATCATGAAAATGATATCAAGAAGCTAACGCCTATCGAATTAGAGTTGCTAGCAGAAGAAATAAGAGAATTTTTAATCAATAAAATAAGTGTTACTGGTGGTCACCTAGCCTCAAATTTGGGGGTGGTGGAACTTACGATGGCCCTTCATTTGTCCTTTCAATTACCAAATGATAAGATTGTTTGGGATGTGGGACATCAATCCTATACCCATAAAATATTAACGGGTAGAAAAGCTGGATTTGATGAACTTAGAAAATATGGTGGGTTAAGTGGATTTCCAAAAAGAAATGAAAGTCCTTGCGATAGTTTTGATACAGGACATAGTTCCACCTCCATATCTGCTGCGCTTGGGCTTGTATCAGCAAGTCAGATTTTAAAAAAAGATAATTATGTGGTAGCGGTTATTGGTGATGGAGCTTTAACAGGCGGGATGGCTTATGAGGCATTAAACAATGCCGCTCGTCTTAATAGGAATTTTATTATTGTATTAAATGATAATAATATGTCTATCTCAGAAAATGTAGGGGCAATGTCTCAATATTTAAGTAATATTCGAACCGCTGATGCTTATACAGATTTGAAAACTGGAGTAGCAGACACGTTGTCTAAAATACCAATTTATGGTGAAAAGGTAGTAGGGCAAATACGAAAAACAAAAAATGGTATCAAGCAGCTTATGATACCAGGTATGCTGTTTGAGAATATGGGTATCACTTATCTTGGACCAGTTGATGGTCATAATGTGGATAAAATGGTAAAGACGTTTAATGAGGCTAAAAAGCTGAATCAGGCAGTAATCGTTCATGTTAAGACGAGTAAGGGAAAAGGCTATGCACCTGCGGAACGACATCCAGCTAGATTTCATGGAGCGGAGCCATTTATGATCGAATCAGGACTTCCTACAACAAAAAGGGCCAAGGCCACTTACTCAGATATCTTTTCAACGGTAATGAGAAAATTAGGAGACCGCGATGATAAAGTGGTAGCAATAACCGCCGCTATGCCAGATGGTACAGGGTTAAAACGTTTTAAAAATATGTTTCCAGATCGCTTTTTTGATGTAGGCATCGCAGAGGAGCATGCTGTAACTTTTGCAGCAGGTCTTGCTGCGGAAGGTTTAAAACCAATTTTTGCTGTGTACTCCTCATTTTTGCAAAGGGCTTATGACCAGATTTTACATGATGTTTGTATTCAAAATCTACACGTAATCTTTGCTATTGATCGTGCTGGACTGGTAGGAAGTGATGGTGAGACACATCAAGGACTCTTTGATATTTCTTTTCTAACAAGCATACCGAACATGAATGTTTTAGCACCCAAAAATAAATGGGAATTGTCTGATATGCTTAAATATGCAGTTGATTTTCACGCACCAATTGCAATTCGCTATCCAAGAGGAGAGGCATATGATGGATTAAAAGAGTATCGCGCTCCGATTATCTATGGAAAAAGCGAAGTGATTTTCGATGAATCAGATATTGCATTGGTGGCAGCTGGAAGTATGGTAAAAACTGCAAATGAAGTTCGAAAAGAGCTAAAAGAGATTGGATATAATTGTAGTTTAATAAATGCCAGATTTTTAAAACCAATAGATGAGGAAGCCATTCTAGAATTAACAAAAGAACATAAGTTAATTGTTACATTAGAAGAAAATGTAAAGAATGGTGGTTTTGGAGAAAAGGTGCTTTTGTTCTTATCTGAATGCGGAATACAGACAAATGTATTAACCATTGGTATTCCTGATGAATATGTAGAACATGGAAATGTGGATATATTAAAAAAAGAAGTGGGTATTGATAAGGATTCCATCCTAAAGAAAATAATTTCAGCTTATATCAAATGATTGATTGTTAGGAAGGCGTTAATAAAGGTGATAGAATGAAAGAACGTTTAGATATTTTATTGGTTAACAGAGGATTCGCGCCCTCAAGAGAAAAAGCAAAGGCTATTATTATGTCTGGAAACGTATTTGTAAACGGAGAAAGAGAAGATAAAGCAGGACAAACCTTTGATGAAAAGGCAGAGATTCTGGTAAAAGGACAAACGTTAAAATATGTGAGCCGTGGTGGACTAAAGTTAGAAAAAGCAATACTTAACTTTGGCGTAAGTGTAACAGATAAAATATGTATGGATGTGGGCTCTTCCACTGGAGGATTTACAGACTGTATGTTGCAAAATGGTGCAACTAAAGTATACGCAGTGGATGTAGGACATGGGCAACTTGATTGGAAGTTAAGACAAGACGAACGTGTTGTTTGTATGGAAAAAACAAATATACGTTATGTTACAAAGGATGATATAAACGATTTGATTCAATTTTCTTCCATAGATGTTTCATTTATTTCTTTAACAAAAGTTCTATTACCTGTAAAGAATCTGCTTTCGAGTGATGGCCAGATTGTCTGTTTGATTAAACCTCAATTCGAGGCAGGCAGAGAAAAGGTTGGGAAAAAAGGCGTTGTCAGAGAAAAAAGTGTTCATATTGAGGTGATAGAAAAAGTAATTGATTATGCTCGAAATATCGGTTTTGAAGTTCTTGATTTAGAATTTTCACCAATAAAAGGACCAGAAGGAAATATAGAATATTTATTATATATTCAAAATCACACGAACGAAGAACCATATGAAACGAACGCTGTAGATGTGTATGAAGTCGTTGATAGGGCACATGAAACTCTATAGGAGGTACTGCTTTGAACAAATTTTACATAATAACAAATCATCAAAAAGATGAAGGGCTTGCCCTGACAAAATCCATTCGCGACTATTTACAGTCAAACAAAAAAGAATGTATCATTCAAGAAGAGTGTTTAAAAGATCACCAAAAAGACTATATGTTTACAGATGCAAGTTTAATACCAAATGACGTGGATTGTGTTATGGTCTTAGGAGGAGATGGAACTTTAATTCAAGCGGCAAGAGATATTGCGGTTAAAAAAATTCCACTAGTGGGAATTAATTTAGGAACGCTTGGTTACCTAGCAGAAATCGAGAGAAATAATATCTATCCTGCTTTGGATAAATTAATGAACGATGAATATGTACTGGAAAAAAGGTTAATGTTAAAAGGTGAAATGTTTAAGAATGGAAAGTCTGCATTCAAAAACAGAGCCTTAAATGACATTGTGATTAATAGAGATGGAAGGCTTAGAATTGTAGAGTATGAAATTTATGTAAATGATGAATATCTCGTATCTTATAGCGCAGATGGAATTATTATTTCTACTCCTACTGGTTCTACAGGCTATAATATGTCAGCGGGTGGACCCATTGTAGATCCAAAGGCAGAAATCTTAACCGTAACGCCTATTTGTTCACACACTCTAAATTCGAAAAGTATTGTATTATCGGCAAATGATAAGGTAGTTGTGAAGATTGGGCCAGGCAGAAAATTATATGTAGAAAATGTGGTTGCTACTTTTGATGGAGATACCAGTATTAAAATGGAAACAAGTGATTATATTGAAATAACAAAATCAACAAAACATACACAAATTATAAAACTAAGTAATGTAAGTTTTTTAGAAGCGCTTAGAAATAAAATGGGAGATTCCAGATAGGAGTGATTAAATAAATGAAAATTGAACGCCATACGAAAATAGTAGAGTTAATTAGTAAATACGACATTGAAACCCAAGAAGATTTAGCGGAAAAATTAAATGAGGCGGGTTTTAATGTTACACAAGCAACTGTTTCTAGGGATATACGTGAGCTTAAGTTGACAAAGGTTTCAACAGATGGAAACAGACAAAAATATGTGGTTTTGCAAAGTCAAGAAGGTTGGATGAGTGAAAAATACATTCGCGTCTTGCAGGATGGTTTTTTGAGTATGACAAAAGCCTCCAATATCTTAGTAATAAGAACTGTTTCAGGAATGGCAATGGCTGTAGCGGCAGCTTTGGATGCAATGCAGTTTAAAGAAGTATTAGGCTGTATTGCAGGAGACGATACTATCTTTTGTGCTACCAGAAGTGATGAGGAAACGTTATCTTTGATGGATAGAATGAGAAAAATTGTTGGAAAATAAGTTGGCTTTGTTTTTGATATTGTGAGCAAAGCTCACACGTTGTTAACCTGCTTGAAAAGTGTGTGGAGAGACATAACTTAATAGGGAGTGGATCATATGTTGCTTAATTTACATGTTAAAAATTTAGCGTTAATCGATGAATGTGAAGTTGACTTTACGGAAGGGCTAAATATTCTTTCTGGTGAGACTGGTGCAGGTAAATCGATTATAATTGGCTCGATCAATCTTGCTTTAGGTGCAAAAGCATCAAAGGACATTATAAGAGAGGATGCACAGTTTGCACTTGTAGAACTTGTATTTACATTGGATACAAAGAAACAAGCAGATAAGATAAAAGAGTTGGGTATTGATTTGCAGGAAGAAGGACAAGTTATTATTACAAGAAAGTTAATGAACGGGAAAAGCATCAGTAAAATCAATGGAGAAACCGTCCCAAATAATCTTGTGAAAGCAGTAGCAGAAATTCTAATCGATATCCATGGACAACACGAGCACCAATCTTTATTATATAACAAGAATCATTTAGTTATTTTAGATGAATATGCAAAATCAGAAATAAGTGAAGTAAAACAAAAAGTTTATGACGCTTATCAAGAATTTGATCAAATAAAAAAGCAATTAAAAGAATCAGAAATTGACGAAGAGCAAAGAAAAAGAGAAATAGCTTTCATTGAATTTGAACAAAATGAAATAGAAGAGGCCTCCCTGAAATTAGGTGAAGACGAAGAATTAGAAGAATTACATAAAAAGATGTCAAATGCCAAAAAGATAGTCGAAAATCTAGCAGGAGTCTATAGCAAGACAGGCTATGAAGAAACTTCATCAGCAGGTGAGAGTATTGGGCGCGCGTTAAGAGAATTGACTGCCATTGTGGATTACGACAAAAAATTAGATGATTTATGTGCACAATTAAGAGATATCGATTCCTTGTTAAATGATTTTAATAGAGAAGTTTCTGATTATTTACTTGAAATGGAATTTTCTGATGAGGAATTTATGGAAGCAGATAATCGTCTCAACTTAATCAATCATTTAAAGTCGAAGTATGGCAAAACACTCAAAGAAATATTTGATTATGAGGAAAAGCAACAGCTTCGTTTAAACCAGTTGAATGAGTATGAAGACTATATAATAAGACTAAAAAATCAACTAAAAAATGCAGAAGAAAAGTTGCAAACGCAGTCTCATGCATTATCTCAGATTCGACAAAAATTTGCAAAGGAATTATCAGATAAGATTAAATCAAATCTTGTAGATTTAAATTTTTTAAATGTAGATTTTGAGATAAAGTTTCACAAATTAAATCATTTTTCACAAAATGGTTATGATGAAATTGAATTTATGATATCAACGAATCCAGGAGAAGCGATCAAACCGCTTGGAAAAGTTGCCTCAGGTGGTGAGTTATCGAGAATTATGTTAGCAATTAAAACTGTTTTATCCAATAAAGAGGAAACAGGTTCACTTATCTTTGACGAAATCGATGTGGGAATTAGTGGAAGGACAGCACAAATGGTTTCTGAAAAAATGACTGCAATTGCTAAAACACAACAGGTACTTTGCATCACGCATTTACCGCAAATAGCAGCAATGGCGGATAGTCATTTTGTAATCGAAAAAAATGTTGTAGAAAATAAAACCATTACTTCAATTAGAAAATTAAATGAAAATGAAATCGTTTTAGAATTAGCAAGAATTCTTGGAGGTGCAAAAATTACAGATACTGTGATTCAAAGTGCAAAAGAAATGAAAGAATTGGCAACACGTACAAAAAATGCCTAGTGTTAAAAATCCCATATGAACAGATACTAAAAAAGGATATATATTATGTATATTCTTTTTTTATTGTGACAGAGTGTCATGCAAGGTAAATTAAGTAGTATTTTGCAATATAATTGCATTCCTTTGAAACCTATCTGCATGGCTTTACTGGTACTTCAAATTTTATATTTTAACGGAGGGTATCATGAAGAATAACAGATATATAGACAAAATATTTATCGTGGTTATGCTTTTATTCTTTATATGTTTAACTGGCTTATTATTTCATTCTATTAAAAAGGCTTTGCCAGATGAGATAAATATTATTGCAAATGGAGAACAGCAGTTTGACTTTGGATTACCTGTAAATGGATTCATAAAAAGTGCAGTTGAAGTATCTGAAATAGGGGAATCCAACATACCATCCAATCAGATTAAGATTGATATGCATAAACCCTTCACACTTAAATCAGGCAATGGCGGAAGCTTTGTAATGGCATGTAAGTTATTCGGTCTGATTAATTTGAAAAATGTCAAAATTGATGTTGTGGATAAAGAATATGTCATTCCCTGCGGAATGCCGATTGGAATTTACATTCAAACGGATGGTGTATTAGTCATTGGCACCAGTGTTGTAAATGCAATGGATGGCATGAACTATGAACCTTCTTACAAGCTTGTCAAATCAGGAGATTATATTGTAGGTGTAAATGGGACTAAAATCAATAATAAAAACGAATTGATTTCACTAATCAATCAAGATGGAGCGAATAGTATAGTACTTAATATTAGAAGAAGCGGCGAATTAATTGATGTTAAAATTGAGCCGGTACAAACTACCCCAGATGAATATAAGTTAGGTGTATGGGTACGAGATAATACACAAGGAATTGGAACCCTTACCTTTATTGATAAAGATGCAGAATTTGGGGCACTTGGTCATGGAATCAATGATGTTGACACAAGTACATTAATGGAGCTAAAGTCTGGTAGTCTTTATCACACAAATATTGTTTCTATTATAAAGGGAGAAAAAGGAGTACCTGGGGAATTAACAGGTACAATCGATTATGATAAAAAAAATATTTTAGGGGAGATTAACCGTAATACGACAGAAGGAATATTCGGCATTTCAGAAAAAATACTATCACAATATGATAAAGATCGTAGTATGATGGAAGTAGGGTTAAAACAAGATGTTAAAGTAGGTCCAGCTCATATACGATGTAATGTAGAGGGAGAAATTAAAGATTATGACGTTGAGATCATTGAGGTTAATACTGGTGAAAACAATGTGAACAAAGGCATTGTTTTAAAAGTAACGGATGAAAGACTGTTAAATGTAACTGGTGGAATTGTACAAGGTATGAGTGGAAGTCCCATTTTACAAAACAATAAGATTATCGGTGCAGTTACACATGTATTTATTCAGGATTCGACAAAGGGATTTGGAATTTTTATTGAAAATATGTTACAGTCGAAAAATGTCGAATAAAATATTTGCCAGAAAAGGGTTAAAAAGGTAAAATTACGGTATAATAGATATATTTTGGACAAATTTTGCTAAAAAAGTAGGTGGAGTGGAAAGTGCTGTAATATACAAGAGATTTACTTGGAAATGAAGTGTCGAAAAGTGCGACAAATAAAAGTTGCGAAACAATAGTAATATTTATATAATACAATTAGTTTTTTTACAAAAAAATGAAGAACGGCGCCAAGTAATTTTTCGAAAAAACAATAATAAGGGAAAGAAATATCTAAGGAGGAGTTTTAATGGGTAAGTTAAATGTTGCTATTGCTGATGATAATTCAAGAGTTGTGGATTTGCTCGATGAGATTATAAGTAATGACGAGGAGTTAGAAGTAGTTGGTAAAGCTAGAAATGGAGAAGAAGCTTATAATATCATTAAAGAAAAAGAACCTGATGTGGTATTATTGGATATCATTATGCCAAAAATGGATGGTTTGAGCTTAATGGACAAAGTAAACAAGGATACTTCGATGAAAAAACATCCAGCTTTTATTGTGATAACGGCTGTTGGACAGGAAGGTATAACAGAGGATGCATTTAACTTAGGGGCCAATTATTATATTATGAAACCGTTTGATAATACGATGGTCTTAAACCGCATTAAAAATATCAAAAGAAGTACCATAAGACATGTACAAGAAGTTAGAAAAGTAAATGCTTATGAAAATAAAAAAGAATATGTGACTAGAAATCTTGAGTCGGATGTAACCAATATCATACATGAAATTGGTGTACCAGCACATATTAAGGGATATCAGTATTTAAGAGATGCCATCATTATGTCAGTAAATGACATGGAAATGCTTAATTCTATAACTAAAATATTGTATCCAACGATTGCTAAAATGCATCAAACGACTCCAAGTCGTGTGGAAAGAGCAATACGCCATGCAATTGAAGTAGCATGGAGTAGAGGGAAAATGGATACAATTGATGCTTTGTTTGGTTATACCATTAATACAGGAAAAGGAAAACCAACCAATTCAGAGTTTGTTGCACTCATAGCAGATAAAATTAGATTAGAATATAAGGCAAATGATAATTTTGGTAATTAAAAGTATATAATCACCTTGCATTTAATAAAGAACAAGTACTTTCCAACCATCTTGATATGAGTTATAATTAGCATATTGGAAGGAAATCAAGCGAAGAAACATAAAGACTCCGATTTACAGTAAGTAATAATACTGGATAAATCGGAGTATGATTGTACGTAAGAAAGCAAAGGTTGGAGGGTATTTTATGAAAAATGTTTTGTTTGTTGCTTCAGAAGCAGTTCCTTTTATAAAGACCGGTGGATTAGCAGATGTTGTAGGCTCTTTACCAAAATATTTTGATAAAACAAAATACGATGTTAGAGTAATAATACCAAAATATTTGTGCATGGCAGACAAGTACAAAGAAAGCTTAACGTTTAAAACAAGTTTTTATATGGATCTTGCGTGGAGAACTCAATATGTTGGAATATTAGAAACAGAATATGATGGGGTTAAAATTTATTTTATTGATAATGAATATTATTTAGGTGGTGATAAGCCTTATGGAGAAATGTTTACAGATGTAGAAAAGTTTGCCTTTTTTTCAAAGGCTGCACTTTCTTGCTTGCCTTTGCTTGAGTTTAGACCAGATATTATTCATTGTCATGATTGGCAAACTGGACTTGTTCCCGTTTACCTAAAAGATCGATTTTATAAAGACCCTTTTTTTTATGGAATAAAAACAATTATGACCATACATAATTTAAAATTCCAAGGTATCTGGGATTTAAACAAGACAAGAGATATCACAGGACTATCTATGTATTATTTTACACCCGATAAATTAGAGGCATATGGCGATGCCAATCTTTTAAAGGGTGGATTGGTATATGCGGATATTATTACAACAGTAAGTAATACATATGCAAGCGAAATTAAAACAAAATTTTATGGAGAAAGATTAGACGGATTAATCAATGCTCGTTCGAATTGTCTAAGAGGAATCATAAATGGCATTGATTATGTGGACTATAATCCTGAGACAGACAACTATATAAAAAAGAAATATAGTATTAAAAATTTTAGGAAGCAAAAAATAAAAAATAAATTAGCTTTGCAAGAAGAATTGGGATTAGAGGTAAATTCTAAGAAGTTTATGATTGGGATTGTATCTCGTCTAACGGATCAAAAAGGATTTGACTTAATAGCATATGTAATGGATGAATTGTGTTCACTTGACATACAATTAGTGGTTCTTGGTACTGGTGATGAAAAATATGAAAATATGTTTCGCCACTTTGACTGGAAATATTTTGATAAAGTATCTGCCAATATATTTTATTCAGAAGAAATGTCGCATAAAATATATGCTTCATGTGATGCGTTTTTGATGCCATCTTTATTTGAACCTTGCGGACTAAGTCAGCTTATGAGTCTTCGATATGGAACGGTTCCAATTGTTCGAGAAACAGGAGGGCTAAAAGATACAGTAGAAGCGTATAACGAATATGAAAATACAGGGACAGGTTTTAGTTTCGCTAATTATAACGCGCATGAAATGCTTGATACCATACGATACGCCATGCATATTTACTATAATAAAAAACGAGATTGGAACAAAATTATAGATAGAGGAATGGCTAAGGATTTCTCATGGAAATCTTCTGCAAAAGAATATGAATCTCTTTATGATGATATGATAGGATAGAATTTCATATAAGTGTAAAATAAACAAGAAATCACAAAATGATTTCTTGTTTATTTTTTTCGCAATGCGATATGCGTAATGTTTGCAAGTAGACTTTATTAGAGTATGAGCAGTTGACGGAATCAATCTTCTATTTTATAATAAAAAACATATCTTTACAAAACATATATTCGAATCAGGTAAATAGTGATAATGCTAAGAAAGGGCTGAGGGCTATGGATTATATCAATATGGATGGCAAGCCAGTTGATTTAAAGAAAAAAGCAGCAGAACATATAAAAAAACTAAAGGAAAATAAGAAAGAAGTAAATTTAAATCAAACAACAACGAAAAATAATGAAAATTAATTTTTTCAAACAAAGAAGGATTTTGCAAATCTTTGTAGAATATATATATTAGGGATAGAATTGGTTTTAATGAAAGAAAGGTGAGTACCATGACGATTAGGGAAAGTTTAGAACAATGGGAAGCCGAATATTTAAGTGAATACGCATCTCTTAGTAAGAATTCAAAGGGGCGTGATATTGAGGAAGCGCAATGTGATATTCGACCAGTTTATCAAAGAGACAGAGATAGAATCTTACATTGCAAATCATTTCGGCGATTAAAACAAAAGACTCAGGTTTTTTTATCACCGGAGGGAGATCATTATCGAACCAGACTTACACATACGTTAGAAGTTTCTCAAACAGGGCGAACAATTGCTAAGGCTCTTCGCTTGAATGAAGATTTAGTAGAAGCGATAGCACTTGGTCATGATCTTGGGCACACCCCATTTGGACATGCAGGAGAAAGTGCACTAAACTCTGTATGTAGTCATGGTTTTAAACATTATGAACAAAGTCTACGAATCGTTGAGAAGCTTGAAAAGGGAGGTCAGGGTCTCAATCTAACAAAAGAAGTTAGAGATGGTATCTTAAATCACCCAACAGCAGGCAGTCCATCTACGTTGGAAGGAAAGATCGTAAGATTATCCGATAAGATTGCGTACATCAATCATGATATTGATGATGCAATCCGAGGTAAAATTTTAACAGAGGATGATTTGCCATTCGAATACAGAAAAATTCTTGGTTTCTCATCGAGAGAAAGATTAAATACAATTATTCATGATATTGTCATAAATAGCGCCAACAAACCCGATATTATTATGTCTGATGAAGTAGAGCATGCAATGAAGGGGCTTCGCGCATTTATGTTTAAAAATGTTTATAAGAATCCAAAAGCAAAAGGGGAAGAGATAAAAGCAAAGAGTATGCTTGTACAATTATTTGAGCATTATATGAAGCATATTGAGGATATGTCGAAAGAATACATAGATATGATTGAGCTAGGCAATGAGGATATAGAGCGTGTTGTCTGTGATTATATTGCAGGAATGACCGATCAGTTTGCCATGTCTAAATTTGCTCAGTATTTTATGCCTAATTCTTGGAAAATATATTAAGAAGTTATCGGAGGCATTGATTATGTTTTACCCAGAAGATTTAGTGGAAGAAATTAGAGTGAAAAACGATGTAGTGGATGTATTGTCTTCCTATATAAAGCTAAAGAGGAAGGGAAGCTCTTACTTTGGTCTTTGTCCATTTCATAATGAAAAATCCCCGTCATTTTCTGTGTCGCCAGGAAAGCAGATGTATTATTGTTTTGGTTGTGGTGCAGGTGGAAATGTATTCACTTTTATTATGGAATATGAAAATTATACCTTTCAAGAAGCCATTAAATATCTGGCAGATAGAGTAGGAGTAGAACTACCAGAAGTAGAGTTTTCTAAAGAAGCAAAAGAACAAGCAGACCTAAAATCAAAAATATTAGAGATTAATAAATTAGCAGCACAATACTTTTATATGCAATTAAAAAATGATAGTGGGAAAATTGCCTATGATTATCTAAAGAACAGAGACTTAACAGATGAAACGATGAAGCGGTTTGGTCTTGGTTACTCGAGTAAATACAGCAACAATTTATATCAATATTTTAAAAATAAAGGATATTCAGATGAAATCTTAAAGCAGACGGGCTTGTTTAATATAGATGAAAAAAAAGGTGTATATGATAAGTTTTGGAATCGAGTTATTTTCCCAATTATGGATGTCAACAACAGGGTAATTGGTTTTGGCGGTAGAGTAATGGGAGATGGAAGTCCCAAATATTTGAACTCACCTGAAACAAAAGTTTTCGACAAAAGTAGAAATTTATATGGTCTAAACTTTGCCAGAACATCAAGAAAAAACCATTTACTATTGTGCGAAGGTTATATGGATGTGATTGCACTCCATCAAGCAGGCTTTACCAACGCAGTAGCATCTCTTGGAACAGCATTTACGCAAGGACATGCAAATCTAATAAAACGTTATACGGATCAAGTCTATATTACCTATGACAGTGATGGTGCTGGAAGAAACGCGGCAGTACGAGCGATTCCTATCTTAAAGGATGTTGGGATAACCGTTAAAATTATTAACATGCAACCATATAAAGATCCCGATGAATTTATTAAAAATCTAGGTAAGGAAGCTTTTGAAGAACGTATTGAACATGCAATCAATAGTTTTATGTTTGAACTTGAGATAATGGAACAAGAATACGATATGAAAGATCCAGAAAGTAAAACCAAATTCTTTGGAGAAGTTGCTAAAAAAATATTGGAGTTTCCAGAAGATTTGACAAGAGATAATTATATTCAAGCAGTAGCCGAAACATATCATGTTGGATATGACAATTTCAGACAACTTGTTAATCGTGTCGGAATAAGGTTAGGAGGGATTTCTCCTAGAGAGAAGGCTAAGCCTGTTAAGAACTCTATTCAATCAAAAGATGGAGGAATGAAGGAATCGCAAAGAATATTAATTACGTATTTAATTGAAGAAGAAGGCCTGTATGATAAAATAAAAGATTATATCACGCCAGATGATTTTACAGAAGATTTGTATTATACGGTAGCCTGTATCCTATTTGAACAGCTTAAAAAAGGAGAAGTAAATCCAGCAAAGATTATTAACCATTTTACAGATGAAGAAGAGCATAAACAGGTAGCTGGTTTGTTTAATACAAAGCCAAAAGCTGTAGAAACAAAGGGGGATAAGGAAAAGGCTTTACATGAAACAATAGTAAGGGTAAAAGAAAATAGCTTGATTTATAAAAGCTCCAATCTAAGTTCAGGTGACATTGTTGCCGAGATGCAAAGATTAACAGAGGGTAAAAAAATGATAGAAAGACTTAGAACTTTGCATATTTCCTTAGATTAGGGCTAAAATATAAAAGATTATGGAAGGGTGAATGACATGCAGGAAAATGTAATTAATTTAGGCGATATGATAAAAGAGCTTCTTGAAATTTCCAAGAAAAAGAAAAATGTTTTAGAATATAAAGAAATCAATGACTTTTTTCAGGATGTTGAATTATCGACAGAACAATTTGAGAATGTACTTGATGTACTGGAGAAGAATAATGTAGATGTACTTCAAATTAGTGATGAGGAAGAAGAAGAACCTCTTTTGTTAGAAGATGAAGAAGAGGTTGAATTGGATACGTTGGACTTATCTGTTCCAGACGGTATTAGCATTGATGATCCAGTACGAATGTATCTAAAAGAAATTGGAAAAGTGCCATTGCTTAGTGGAGAGGAAGAAATTGAACTCGCCAAAAGAATGGAAGTTGGAGATGAAGAAGCAAAGAAAAGACTAGCGGAAGCCAATCTAAGACTAGTTGTTAGTATTGCAAAAAGGTATGTAGGAAGAGGAATGCTTTTTTTAGATTTAATTCAAGAGGGTAATCTTGGACTTATTAAAGCTGTAGAAAAGTTTGATTATACAAAAGGTTATAAGTTTAGTACTTATGCTACTTGGTGGATTAGACAAGCAATTACAAGAGCAATTGCAGATCAGGCAAGAACCATTCGTATTCCAGTTCATATGGTTGAAACAATTAATAAATTAATCCGTGTGTCAAGACAACTCCTTCAGGATATGGGAAGAGAACCTTCACCAGAGGAAATCTCAAAAGAAATGGGAATTCCAGTGGAAAGAGTAAGAGAAATATTAAAGATATCTCAAGAACCAGTATCTTTAGAGACTCCGATTGGAGAAGAAGAAGATAGCCATCTTGGAGATTTTATTCAAGATGATAACATACCAGTTCCCTCCGATGCTGCAGCGTTTACTCTTTTGAAAGAACAACTTATGGAGGTTTTAGAAACGCTGACAGATAGAGAACAAAAGGTGCTTAGACTACGTTTTGGTTTAGATGATGGACGAGCTAGGACTTTGGAAGAAGTAGGGAAAGAATTTAATGTAACAAGAGAACGAATTAGACAAATTGAAGCGAAAGCGCTAAGAAAGCTTAGGCATCCAAGTAGAAGCCGTAAGCTAAAAGATTATTTGGAATAAAGTGGAGGCAACATGCAACTATCTGATAGACTATCTGCTATAGCAGCTATGGTAAGTAAAGGGAATCGTCTTGTAGATGTAGGAACAGACCATGGTTATCTTCCTATTTTCTTGGTAGAAAGTGGACAAGTACCATCTGCTATTGCTATGGACATTAATCAAGGGCCGATTGAAAGGGCGAAAGAACATATTAAAGAACATAATTTAGAAAGCTACATAACAACAAGGCTGTCAGATGGTTTGACGGCCTTAAATATAAATGAAGGCGATACGCTTGTAATAGCAGGTATGGGCGGTGGACTGGTAAGAAAGATTATCAAAGAGGGCGAAAAACAAGTTAAAAGTTTTAAAGAATTGATTTTGCAACCACAGTCCGAGATAGAGTTAGTAAGAAAATTTTTAGTTGAATGTGGATATCGTATTGTAGAAGAAAATATGATTGTAGAAGATGACAAATTTTATCCAATGATGAAGGCAATCAAAGGTGAAGTGTTACCTTATAATAAGACCATATTCTATAAGTATGGAAAAGGGTTGTTAGAAAGTAAAAATACAGTACTAAAGCTATTTTTGGAAAAAGAGTTTATTACATATTCAAATATTTTAAATAAGCTTATAGCACATCCAAAACAAAAAGATGGTGAAAGATGCAAAGAAGTAAAGTTAGAATTAGAGTATATAAAGGAGGCTTTCACATACTATGATGAGTCATGCGTTAATAAAAGCGTTTGAAGAGCTGGCACCACTTTCTTTGGCCGAGGAGTGGGATAATTGTGGACTATTAATTGGACTAAAAGACAAAGAGATAAATCGTGTATATATAGCACTTGATGCTACGGATGATGTAGTGACTGATGCAATAGAAAAAGAAGTGGATCTATTGCTTACGCATCATCCTTTAATATTTAAATCTTTAAAAACAATAACAGAGAAGGAGTTTGTAGGTAGAAGGTTGATTCAATTGATTCAAAATGAAGTAAACTACTACTCCATGCATACGAATTTTGATGTTGCAGTGATGGCAGACTTGGCAGCAGATTATCTAAGATTGAGTCAAAAAGAAGTATTAGAAAAGACAGATGAAGTACATGGAATTGGAAAGATTGGATTATTGCCAAGTGAAATGGAATTACAAGAGCTATGTGAGTATGTGAAGAAAGTCTTTTCTTTAGAGCATGTAAAGGTATTTGGAAACACGAATAAAAAGTTACAAAAAGTTGCAATTATGCCAGGTTCAGGAAAAAGTTATATAAAAAATGCAGTACGTTCACAGGTAGATGTTATGATAACTGGTGATATCGATCATCATGATGGAATCGATGGAGTTGCACAAGGGCTAGTAATCATTGATGCGGGTCACTATGGTATTGAGCATATTTTTGTAGAATATATGAAACAATTCATAGAAGACAGGTTTGTAGGAATAAAAGTATATACAGAGAAAACAAAGAATCCTTTTCAATTTATGTAGATTAAGATAGGAGGTCGATACGATGGAAAATGAAATGATAAAGGTTACCATTGATGGAGAAGAAAGGGAATATCCATATGGCACAACCTATAGCGTGATTGCAGAAGAATATCAATCTACAAAGGAGTATGATATTGTACTTGTAATGGCAGACAATCGTTTGCGAGAACTTCATAAAAGATTAAAAGAGCCTTGTACGATATCGTTTATCACAACGAAGGATGCGGTCGGGAATATGGCGTATCGCAGAAGTGCAGTGTTGTTGTTGTTAAAGGCAGTTTACGATGTGGGCGGAAAAGAAAATATAAAAGATGTTAAAATCCATTATTCCGTCAGTAAGGGGTACTATTTTACAGTAGAAGGAAATGTTTCGTTAGATGAAACATTTGTTTCAAACGTAAAAGATAAAATGCGTGAACTGGTAGCGCTGAAATTACCAATTATGAAAAGAGCCATACACACGGATGATGCAATAAAACTTTTTAATAAATATGGTATGACAGACAAAGAAAGATTGTTTCATTACCGAAGACCTTCCAAAGTAAATATTTATAGTTTGGGAAGTTTTGAAGATTATTTCTACGGTTTTATGGTTCAAAACATTGGGATGATTAAATACTTTGATTTGTATTTTTACAAAGAGGGCTTAGTTTTGCAGCTTCCAACAAGCAAAGATCCAATAAATGTACCCTCGTTTGAGCCACAGGAAAAATTATTTGAAGTGCAAAGAGAATCCACTAAGTGGGGAGATATGTTGGAAATTGGTACAGTTGGGGCGTTAAATGATAAGATTGTATCATCTAAAGCAAATGAGTTGATTTTAGTACAGGAAGCGTTACAAGAGAAAAAAATTGCGGAAATAGCACAGAGTATTGTTAATAGACCTGGAATTAAATTCATCATGATAGCAGGTCCTTCTTCGTCAGGAAAAACAACTTTTTCTCATCGCTTATCCATACAGCTTCAAGCAAATGGGTTAAATCCTCATCCAATTGCAATGGATGATTATTTTATCAATCGTGAAGATGTTAAAAAAGATGAATTTGGTAAATATGATTTTGAATCTTTACAGGCAATTGATGTCGAGTTGTTTAATAAAGATATGGCTTTGCTTTTGAAAGGTGAAACAATCGAAATTCCATTTTACAATTTTAAAACTGGAAAAAGAGAATATAGAGGAAGGTTCAAACAGTTAGGAAATAATGATGTGTTAGTAATTGAGGGAATCCATTGTCTAAACGATATGTTATCTCACTCCCTTCCAAAAGAAAATAAGTTTAAAATATACATTAGTGCGTTAACTCAGTTAAATATTGATGAACATAATAGAATACCAAGTACCGATGGTCGTTTAATTAGAAGAATGGTACGAGACGCAAGAACTAGAGGAATATCTGCGAAACAAACCATTGATATGTGGTATTCCGTAAGAAGAGGAGAAGAAAAGTATATTTTCCCTTATCAAGAAGAAGCAGATGTCATGTTTAATTCAGCACTAATCTATGAATTAGCAGTACTTAAGTTATATGCAGAACCATTGTTGTTTGGTATTAATAAAGATGAGCCAGAGTATTTGGAAGCGAAAAGACTTCTAAAATTTTTAGACTATTTTCTGGCTATTGGAAGTGAAGAAATTCCAAATAATTCGATTCTTCGTGAATTTGTAGGGGGTAGTTGCTTCCATGTGTAAAAGAAAGGAATGATGTAAATGGCTATAGAAGAAGTGGCATTGATTGGAACAGGAGCAGTAGGCGGTGTATATGCCAAATATCTACATGCCAAATATGGAAATAAATTTTATGTTGTTGCGAATGGAAGTCGTAAAGAAAGAATATTACAAAATGGAATAAAAGTAAATGAACAGGTTTTCTTTCCACAAGTCATCTCGTCTGATTTAAAAAATAAGAAAATGGACTTAATTATATTTGCAGTTAAGAACTATGATTTAGAACAGGCGATGAAAGATGTGAAAAAACTGGTATCGAAAGATACAATCTTATTGCCTTTGTTAAACGGAATAACGGCAAGTGAACGACTAGAAAGTACATTTTCAAACTCTAAAACGTTGCTTGGATTATCTATGGGAATTGATGCCATACGAACAACAGATGGTATTGTGAATACAGATGACGGAGTCATTCAATTTGGATATGAAGATAACACGATTCCTTCGCAAGAAGTAATAGAGGTAGAGCAGTATTTAAAGGAAGCTGGAATAAATGCGAAGGTGTATCCTGATATGAAGCGTATGCTTTGGAGAAAGTGGATGCTTAATGTAGGGGTAAATCAGGCTTCTGCCATTACAGGTGCTAAGTTTAAGTATTTTGGTCAAGTAAAAGAATTATTGGATTTGTTTCGGGGGGCTATGTTAGAGGTGCTAGAAATCGCAAAAGCATCAAACGTTAACCTTACAATGGAAGATATAGAGCAAATTGAAGAGGTAATTGTTAATTTTACACCAGATGGAAAGACCTCTATGTTACAAGATGTGGAGGCGAAGAGAAGGACGGAAATTGACTATTTTGCAGGTACTGTGTTGGAGTACGGTAAAAAATTAAAGATTGATACTCCGATTAACAATGTGTTATATCTGTCTCTAAAAGCAAAAGAAAAGATATATTTAGATTAAATCTATAAATGTTATTTAAAATGATTGCATTAAATAAACGATTGTGTTAGAATAATTTTTCGTAAGTAGAATGGATGATCGCGGCTGCAAGTGTCGAAAGACCGCAGGTGAGGAAAGTCCGGGCTTCACAGGGCAGGATGCCAGATAACGTCTGGTGGAGGTGACTCCAAGGCTAGTGCAACAGAAATATACCGCCGGTAATACCGGTAAGGTTGGAAGGGCAGTGTAAGAGACTACCGCTGTCTTGGTAACAAGACAGGCATATGTAAACCCCATCCGAAGCAAGACCGAACATAAGCATACAGTGGCCCGCTGGCTTTAGGTAGGTTGCTTGAGTTCTATGGCGACGTAGAACCTAGATAGATGATTATCCAAGACATGACCCGGCTTATAGTTCTGCTCACGATATAATATGTTTTTCATAAAGCAAAAGGATGTTTTTTATTCTTTTGCTTTTTTGCATTAACTCTTACTCTTGTTTTAAATATTTCTAACAGTATTTTGAATTCATATTAAGAATGTTGACATAAAAGTTTAAGAATATATAAAAAAATTAATTTTTATAGTGCATAAGTAACAAAGTAAAAACAAAAGCTGTAAAAATAATACACAAAAAAATAATAGTAAATACATTAAAAATAAAGCATTATTAACAATAGAGATCATAGAATGTTCACAATTAGAGGTAAAAATATATTGAAACTATTGTGTTTATTTTCGTTGACAAGAGTAAAAGTATAAAAAAAGTGTGTATTTTTGTTTAAAAATTGAGTCATAAAATTTGTTTGACTCTTAAAGTTCTCTGTGGTAAATTTTTCTCGTAGCCTGATAAGGTTAACTAAAGCAAACCATAATCTATAATAAAAGAAGATATTTAAGGAGGATTATTATTATGAAAAAATCAATGAAGAAATTAGCACTTGTAATGACAGTGGCAACATTAGCATTTGCTGCAACAGCATGTGGAAGTAAGGACGCTGGTACTACATCAGCTCCAGCAACAACAGCTGAGCCAACAACTGATGCTACAACTGAAAATAAATCAGAAGATGCATTAACTAACGATACAAAGACAGAAGATGTTAAAACCGAAGATGTTAAAACAGATGATGCTAAGACAGATGATGCTAAGACAGATGATGCAGAAGGTACAGATGATACAAAAGATGCTACTGATGCAACTGGCGAAGCAGCAGATGATAGCAAAGATGCAACAGATACAAATGCTGAAAAACCAGCAAACTAATAAGATGATTAAGGGATGCCCAGATTATGGGTGTCCCTTTTAAAATGCAAATAGATTTGGGATGCCCATTATTAGAGGGCATCTTTTTTTGTTCTTGGATTTCTTGTAGAGGAACGTACAATTAAGTTTGGGAGTGTAACAAAGGATTGTACCGATAGATTTTTATTATTAATTTTTCGAAGTAATATAGTAGCTGCTTGATTCCCCATTTCATAGACATCAATGTCTATAACGGTAAGTGGTGGATCAATAAGTTGCGATAAAGGATAATCATCAAAGGTAATCATTCCTATGTCTTTAGGGATTGATAAATTTTTATTTTCAATTGCTTTTACAGCACCCATTGCAATTAAATTATTTTCACAAATAACAGCATCTGGAAGTGTACCGTATGATAACAATTCTTCCATCATAGTAAACCCACTCTCTTTTGTGTATTCCCCATATTTAATAAAATCTTCTTGTGTAGTCAAGCCATTTATATTCATATAGGAAAGGAAGCCCTGTAAACGATGTCTTGATATCTCATCACTTTTTGGTCCACCAAGGAAAGCAATTTTAGAATAGCCGCATGTCTCTAAATATTCCATCGCCATTTGACCAGACATACGATTATTGATATCAATCCAACAAGAAGCACTTGCAAAAGGAGGTCTTCCGATAATGATATGAGGGAAATTACTTTTTACAAGAAAATCAACGAGATGTCTTGAGGTTGCAGAACCATGCACCAATATTCCATCTGCAGTATTGCGCCCTACGATTTCTAATACGCTAGTATAAGCCTCCTCTGTAGAAGATACCCCAACAAATGAAAGATTATATTTCTTTTTTTTGGTGACACTCTCTGCACCGCACAAGATTTCAAACATATGTGGATTATGAAAAGCCGTATGTAACTGTGTGATTGCCAGAAATATGATATTGTTGGAACGCTTATATTTAAAATTACTGGCTTGTGCATTGGGGTGATAGTCAAGTTGTTTCATAACTTCTTTCACATGCTGCCTTGTTTTTTCAGAAATATAGGGCTTATTGTTTAATATTTTTGAGACCGTTGCAACGGAAACCCCAGCTTCTCTAGCAACATCTTTTATAGTAACAGCCATAAAATACTCCTTTTTGTTCAACTCATTTTAGGTAATAGTATAACGATTACCTAAAAAAATCAAGCAATATGTATAGAAAAGCCTTGTGATAAAAAAGGATGTTGGTATAATTTACATATAAATACCGGTATTTTAATGAAAATAGTAAAATTATTATAATTGGGATTAAGGAGGAGAGGGATTATATGTTGAAAAAGTTAATAAAAAGATGGGGGAATTTTTTTCTTTGTATTTTACTATTGCTATCAATGTTGACACCAATTAATGTACAAGCATCTAGTAGTCTTCAAGGTGAGGCAATCTATCAGATTATGGTGGATCGTTTTTATGATGGAGACTCATCCAATAATGCAACAGGAGAAGCATTTCGATTTGCAGAAAATGTAGAAGAAGATTTTCGCTATATGCATGGAGGAGATTGGCAAGGAATTATTGACAAGATTTCTTACATAAAAGGTATGGGATATACTGCAATTTGGATTTCTCCCGTATCTGACCCGCAATTATGGGGCGTACCTGATCCAAATGGAAAACAATGGCCGACCGCATATCATGGCTACAATGTTTATGATCCAAACCGTGCCAGCCGATATTTTGGAGCAAATGATCCAACTAAGAGTAAAGAAAAACTAAAAGAGCTAGTGGATGTTTGCCATGACAATGGTATCAAGGTTATTTTGGATATTGTTCCAAACCACATAGGAGATTATCTTCAAGGAGTCGGTGATAAGGCACACTATATTTCGGATGCAGGGTTAAAGGAAGGGTCACAGGTACAACCTGCATCACCTTTTAATAATATTTTATGGTACCACAACAAAGGAGATATTAACTTTGATTTAGAGCATCCACACACAGAAGAAAGTACAAGGATGTTAGAAGAACACGATTTGGGAGGATTAGATGACATAGATTTTGATAATCCAGAAGCAAAGCAGGCGATATTTGACGCAATTAAAGATTGGTTTACTTATACGGGGGCAGATGCGGCCAGAGTGGATGCTGCAAAATGTATGAAACCATCTGATATTCATGAATTGCAAGAATACCTTGGCGTACCAACTTTTGGTGAGAATTTTGATATGGATGTTGAATTTATTAAGGACTGGGTTGGTGAGAATGGAGAGACTGGAATGCTTGATTTTCCATTGTTTCAGGCAATTGTAAATGACTTTGCTTATGGTAAAAACTTTAATAATACATCAGAGATTTCGATACAATCCATATTTGATCAAGACTATCTTTATGGAGCAAATCTAAATGAGATGGTGACCTTTATTGACAATCATGATAGAAATCGTTTTCTTACGGAAGCGGGAGGAGACATTGATAAGTTGCATAATGCATTAACATTTATTTTTGCGGCAAGAGGCATCCCAGTTGTTTTCCAAGGTACTGAACAAAATCGTGGAAATGCAAATGGTGCTACGATAAATGGTATTGCAGATACTTGGAACCGCTGGTCGATGGTTACAAAGGATCAAGAAGGAAATGTAATAAAGGATTACTTTGATACATCAACGGATACCTATCAGCTTATTGCAACATTAAATGAACTAAGACAGGAATATGAAGCTCTTAGCTTTGGCACGCAAAGAGAAATGTGGACTTCTATGCATACTTACGCTTTTTCAAGAAGAGTGGATGAAGGAGAAATGGAAGGTCAGGAATTAATTTGTGCATTTCACAATTCGGCAGGAACAGATACAGTAACTATGTCTATTCGTGCTGAAAGTACAATTGCCCCAGGAACCACGTTAGTAAACGTGATGAATCCAAATGATAAAATAACAGTATCTGCTGATAAAAAAGTTACAATAACCTTATCAGGTAATAATGCAAAAATTTATGCGGTTGATGAGGAGGCAATGGAGAGCGTTCCAGTAACCTTTCATATCAAAAATGCAACTACCAACTGGGGACAAGATATCTATATTGTTGGAAACTGTGCAGAACTTGGTAATTGGAATGCCGATGAAGCAATCGGACCAGCCACTTGTCCAAAGTATCCAGATTGGGAGCTTACAGCTTATTTGCCAGTAGGAAAAGAAATTGAATTCAAGGCAATTAAAAAGGATAAATCAGGAAATGTGGTATGGCAAGGTGGAAGTAACCATAAGTACACAGTGCCATTGTCAGATTTTGGTGAAGTGAGTCTGGATTGGTAAATAAAAAATCTACGTGAAACAACAAACATATGGAGGATAGGATATGAAGAAAAAAATTGCATTGCTACTTTGTATTACCATGACCGCAATGGGTATCATTGGATGTGGAAACTCTGAGGAAAGCCTTGCGACGAAAGGAGGAAGTGCTAGTAAGCAATCGGTGGTTACTATCTGGCATGATGGAGATGATTCCATTATGCAGGTTATAGAAAATGGTGTGAATGAAGCATTAGAAAGCGATGGTATTCTTGTTAAGTTTGAAAAAAAGAGTGGATTAACGGATCAAATGAAATTATATGGTAACGACGAGGCGAATGGACCAGATATGTACTTATATGCCCATGACTCTCTAGGGACGTTTGTTGAAATGGGAATATTAGCACCTTTAACCGATGTAATAGAGGAAAGTGATTATTCTGATATGCTTCCAATGACAATACAAGCTGGGAATTACAAAAATACCCAGTACCTTCTTCCGGTATATTTTGAGACATTATTGTTTTTATATAATAAAGACTTATGGGAAGGAGAAGTTCCTTCCACAACAGAAGAGTTGTTTTCCTATATGGAAAGTCACACAGATACAGCCTCTGGACAATATGCTCTGGTAAATCAGCACTCAACTGCATATAATGTAGCACCGTTTATTAATGGCTTTGGCGGATATATCATAAATGAACAGTCAGTACCTGGATTAAATGATGAAAAGACATTAGAGGCAATTGAATATAATAAAAAGTTTGCAGCATTAGAGGCGGATGGTGACTATAATACAGTCAATACACTCTTTAATGAGGGGAAAGCGGCAGCGATTATTGGAGGTCCATGGTTGATTGCAGGTATAAAAGAAGCAAAAATCAATTATGGAATTAAATCGTTATCTGATTTTACATTACCAAATCAAAATGCATTGTCGCCTTATTCTGGTGTGCAAGCAATTGGAATTATGAAATATGCAGTAGAAAATAAGAAGGAAGCATTGGGAAAAGTATTAAAAGAAATTGCAAATCCACAAATAGGAATTGAACTTGCTCTTAATTCAGGATGTGCGCCAGCCAATCAAATCTCTTACGATTATACAGAAGTAGCAAAAGATGAAATGATAGTTGCTATGAGAAGAACGGCAGATACTGCTAAACCAATGCCAAATGTACCAGAAATGAGTGTTATGTGGGGGCCTATAGAATCTCTTCTTGCAGCTGTTAATAAATCTGGTCAAGATACCAAAGAAGCGGCTAGTGAATATCAAAAGCAAGCAGAAACTGCAATCCAAGATATGAAATAATAGATATACAATAGAAATGAGTTGAGCTTGAAACGAAGAAAAAGAAAATAAAACTTCTTTTTCTTCGATAATGGCTTATTTGTTTAAAGACAATAGGAGTTGACAGAAAATGAAAAAGAAAAATGGAACTCTTCCATGGAGATTTAGCCTACCTTCTATGGTATTAATTACGATGATTATAATATTTCCAATAGCATTTACTTTATATATTTCATTTACGAATATGAATTTGTATCATTGGGATGATTATCGTTTCATTGGCATGAATAATTATATTCGTGCACTAACAAAAATAGATTCTGGTTTTTTATCTGCAATTGTGACTACGATTATTTGGACCGTTTTAAACATGGTGTTACAAATTGTAATTTCTTTTTTTATAGCCTTGGGGTTAAATATAAAAGGACTAAAGTTGGGCAGATTATATAAGACCTTACTGATGTTTCCCTGGGCCATGCCTGCTTATATATCAATTCTTTTATGGAGAGTTGGCATGTATAATACGGAATACGGTCTTTTAAATAAATTTATCACGGCAATTGGTTTACCAAAAGTAGAATTCTTATCAGAAAATATCCCAGCCTTTTTTTCTTGTATGGTTTTAAATTTGTGGATGGCGTTACCCTTTCTTATTATGATGATGGACGGAGCACTACAAAGTGTTGATCATAGTTACTATGAGAGCGCTAAGTTAGATGGTGCAGGATGGTGGGCGCGAAATATATATATTACAATTCCTTGCATTTGGCCAATAATAGCCCCTGCAATTATAATGACTACTTTTACCACATTTAAACAATTTGACATTATATATTTGTTGACAATGCAAAAAGGCTCTCTTACTGGTGCCACTCTTAACACGGTTATTACATATGCCTATCAAAATGCGTTTGTATCCAACAATTACGGACTTTCATCAGCCGTTTCGATTGTAATATTTGGCTTTATTATTTTCTTCTCATTATTTATTAATCGTGGCATAAAGGGGGAAAACATATGAAATTAAAAAAAGTAAGATGTGGAATTTTACTTATGGTATTGAATTTATTTTTTATTTTATTATGTCTGCTTGTATTAATTCCAATTGGGTATGCGTTTTTTCTCTCAATTAGTAGCGGTAATAGCACCTTTCAAAATACGCTTTGGGTAAAGCAGGTTACTTTACAAAATTATAAAGCAATTCTTTTAGAAGAACCATTCCTTATATGGTTAAAGAATTCTACCATTTTGAGTGTTGGAACAATGGGAATTGCAATGGGAACTTCGGTAAGTGCAGCTTATGCATTTTCACGTTTTCGATTTCGTGGAAGAGAACAAATCTTAAAGTTATTGCTTGTGTTAAATGCATTTCCTCAAATTTTAAGTATGTTTGCAATCTTTCGATTATTTAAAAATATACATTTAATCAATAGTTATATTGGATTAATTTTAATATACGCTGGCAGTATGTGTATTTTTGGGATTTGGAATATGAAGGGATATTTTGATACCATTCCAGTTGAAATAGAGGAATCGGCAGCTATTGACGGCGCAAGCCCTAGCCAAGTGATACGAAAGATTATATTACCACTTGCAAGACCAGCGATTATCGTAACAGCAGTCATGGTATTGATTTTTGTTTGGAACGAGTATTTGTTTGCAACTACATTTTTAATGAAGGCAGACAGCTATTCACTTGCTGGAGGTTTGTATCAGCTTCAATCAAATGACTATAGCAGAAACTGGCCTATATTTTCAGCAGCATCTATATTAACATCTATTCCGATTCTGATACTCTTTTTTTGCATACAAAAGTATATGGTATCAGGTCTGACAGCAGGAGGAGTCAAAGGATAATGAAAAAATACATGGAAGAAAACATAAATCGTGAAGCAATATTACATATTCCGTTATCACAATATGCATTTGCCGATGCGGAAAATAAATTAACAATAAGAATACGAACCAAAAAAGATAATATAGAATCATGTATGTTATATTACGGGGATCGTGCATGTGAAAGTACACCTGTAGTGTTTGAAGAAATACCAATGAAGAAGGCAGCAACCGATGAATATTTTGATTATTATGAGGTTACTTTTATAACACCGTTTAGTCGCGTTTGTTATTATTTTAAATTAGAGAACAAAAAGGAGTGGACTTTCTTTTATTCGGATCGCTTTACAAAAGAAATGGCAGATTATGAACTAGATGGAGCAATTCTTGAAGGAAGAAGTGAGTATTACCAATATCCTTACATATTAAAAAGTGAAATCCAAGATGTGCCAAACTGGTTTAAAACAGCAGTGGTTTACAATATATTTCCTGATAGCTTTGCATGTGGAAGATACGAAGCTCCAAATGAGAAAAAAGAAGTGATACTAGATAGTGGAAAAGTAAGCAAAGCAAGATTAGGCGGAACCATTCATGGAATTACACAAAATCTTGATTATATTCAGGAACTTGGATTTAACTGTATTTATCTAAATCCTATCTTTACGGCAGGTGAATATCACAAATACGATACGCTTGATTATTATCATATTGACCCTTGCCTTGGTACGGATGAAGAGTTTAAACAGCTTGTAGATGAAATTCACAAGAAAGATATGAAAATTATTATAGATGGAGTCTTTAATCATTGCAGTTGGCAGTTTTTTGCATTTGAAGATGTATTACAAAATGGAAAGGAATCGCAATACTACGATTGGTTCTATGAGTTAAATCTCCCATTGACTCGACCAGAATCAGAGGTTGGTAAACCAAAATATGCCTGCTTTGCGTATGAACGTAAAATGCCAAAGTTAAATACATCTAATCTAGAGGTTCAAAAATACTTTGCAGCAGTGGGAGTGCATTGGTTGGAGCATTACCAGATAGATGGATGGAGATTGGATGTTGCAAATGAAATAGACAGAGAGTTTTGGCGGGCGTTTAGACGAGCCGTTAAGTTACAAAACAAAGAAGCCATTCTGATAGGAGAGGTATGGGAAGATGCACAGACATGGTTAAAAGGGGATGCCTTTGATTCTACCATGAATTATGAATTTCGAAGAATTTGTCGTGATTATTTGATTGGAGAGCAAAAAGATGCATTCCGACTAGCGAAGCAATTAGAACAAATGAGACTTCGCTATCCTACCAATATTGTGCGAGGTCAATTAAATCTTTTAGATAGTCATGATGTACCAAGATTTATGTCTTTGTGCAAAGGAGATGAAAGAAAGTGGAGATTAGCGTGTATCCTTCTCATGCTTTTTGAAGGAGTACCAAGTTTGTTCTATGGAGATGAACAAGGAATATGTGGAGTAAATGAAAATGAATATCGTAATCCTATGGTATGGGGGCAGAACCCTCAGTTATGTGTATTTGTTAAGCGACTTATTGAAATTAGAAAAGAATACACGGATGTAACTAGTTCATATCAAGTGCTGTGGGAGGAGATGAGTCAGGATATATTTGCATTTGAAAGGAAAAATGAAAACGGTAAGCTGCGTGTTATGTTTAACCTTTCTGATAAAACATTAGAGTGTCAAAAATATCTTGATGATGAACTGCTTGTGTCCTCTAAAAGCAAAGATGTGCTAGAACCATTTGGTTATAAGATTCTTTTTGAGGCTCATAAAAGCCATTAGAGTCTTCGTCGAAAAAAATATAGAATTTTAGAAAATAATACTTGCTTTTTTAAAAAAATTATTATATTATATACAAGTGCCATTTAGAGGCACTGTATATGGCTCGTTGGTCAAGCGGTTAAGACGCTGCCCTCTCACGGCAGAAACAGGGGTTCGATTCCCCTACGAGCTGTTGACTATTTGAAAGAATAGCCCAACCCGAGAGAATGCTTAAGTGTATACATATGTATATGTTTAAGCGTTTTTTTAATTGATAGGACCAGCGATAAATTTACAGGGATAAACTGTTTTGTGAAAAAAACCCAAAACCCCTTGTATTTAATCAAATAGGGTGCTATAATAAGAACTGATATAGATGACAGAAGAAAGAGTGGGCGTAAGTCCACTCTTATTTAATGGTTATAGAAAGGCGATGTGTCATGTCAAAAAGAGATGAATATGAAAAAAGAACAGAGGACTTACTACTCCCTATCATAGAAGCGAATCATTATGAGCTTGTAGATGTAGAATATGTAAAAGAAGGCTCTAACTGGTATTTAAGAGCTTACATTGACAAAGAAGGTGGAATCACTGTTGATGATTGTGAGATTGTAAGTCGTGCATTGGGAGAGATTCTTGACAAGGAAGACTTCATTGATAGTGCTTATATATTAGAAGTAAGCTCGCCAGGACTTGGAAGACCACTGAAGAAGGAACGAGATTTTGAGAGAAGTTTAGGTGATGAAGTAGAAGTAAGAACCTACAAAGCTATTGATAAACAAAAAGAATTTGTAGGAATATTAAAAGCTTATGATAAATATAGTGTAACCTTAGCGTTTGAAGATAATACAGAGATGAACATAGCAAGAGCTGATATTGCATTAATCAGACTGGCATTTGATTTCTAGAAAGAGCAGGAGGATAATAAAATGAACAACAGTAACGAATTACTAGAAGCGTTGAATATACTTGAAAAGGAAAAGGACATTAGCAAAGATACACTCATTGATGCGATTGAAAATTCTTTGATTACAGCTTGTAAAAATCACTTTGGAAAAGCGGATAACGTTAAAGTATATATTAACAGAGACAATTGCAACTTTTCGGTTTATGCTGAAAAAATTGTCGTAGAAGAAGTATTAGATAGTGTGACAGAGATTAGTCTTGCAAACGCAAAATTAATTGATAGTAAATATGAGCTTGGAGATATTGTGAATGTTGAAATTGAGTCAAAGGAATTTGGGCGAATTGCAACTCAAAATGCGAAAAATGTAATACTTCAAAAAATCAGAGAAGAAGAAAGAAAAGTATTATTCAATCAATACTATGCAAAGGAAAAAGATGTAGTAACTGGTATTGTTCAAAGATATGTTGGAAAGAATGTTAGTATTAATCTGGGTAAGGTGGATGCTATGCTCAACGAAAATGAACAAGTCAAGGGTGAAGTATTCAAAGCAACAGAAAGAATTAAACTATACATTCTAGAAGTAAAAGATACAACAAAAGGACCAAAGATATTAGTATCCAGAACGCATCCAGAGCTTGTAAAAAGATTGTTTGAAGCAGAAGTAACAGAAGTAAAGGATGGAACAGTAGAGATAAAAAGTATCTCAAGAGAAGCAGGTTCTAGAACTAAGATTGCTGTTTGGTCTAACAACCCTGATGTTGATCCAGTAGGAGCTTGTGTTGGTTTAAATGGTGCAAGAGTAAATGCAATTGTGAATGAACTTAGAGGAGAAAAAATAGATATTATTAACTGGAGTGAGAATCCTGCAGTATTAATTGAAAATGCGTTAAGTCCAGCTAAGGTAGTATCTGTAGTTGCAGATGCAGATGCAAAGACTGCAAATGTAGTAGTACCAGATTATCAATTATCATTAGCAATTGGTAAAGAGGGACAAAACGCAAGACTTGCGGCAAGGTTAACAGGTTTTAAAATAGATATTAAGAGTGAGACACAGGCAAAAGAAGCCGGTGAAGATATAGAAATGATGGAAGACTAAAATAAAGAATAAACATCTAGGATGTGATAAAGTGAGTACATTAAAAAAGATTCCAATGCGTAAATGTATTGGGTGTAATGAAATGAAAAGTAAAAAAGAATTGGTAAGAATTTTAAAGACTACAGAAGATGAAATTGTGATAGATGTGACGGGAAAGAAGAATGGCCGTGGTGCATATATCTGTTTCTCTAAGGATTGTCTTTTAAAAGCGAAGAAAAACAAGGGCTTAGAGCGTTCGTTAAAATGTACGATACCACAAGAAATATATGACAGCCTTGAAAAGGAGTTGAATTGACTTGACGCAAAACAAGATATTTTCTCTAATTGGCTTAGCGACAAAGGCAGGAAAAATAGCTAGTGGAGAGTTTTCAACCGAAAAGGCGGTTAAATCAAACGGAGCATCGTTAGTGATTGTTGCAGAGGATGCATCCGATAATACCAAAAAAATGTTTAGAAATATGTGTACTTACTATAAAGTGCCTTTATACTTTTTTGGTGCTAAGGACTCTTTAGGTCATGCCATTGGAAAAGAAGTAAGAGCTTCTTTAGCTGTGCTTGACGAAGGATTCGCGAAGGCTATGGTGAAGCAACTGGAAACAAAACAAAGTAATTAGGAGGTAGTAAGTATGAGAGTACATGAACTAGCAAAAAAATTAAATAGAGAGAGTAAAGAGATAATTAATTTATTGAAGAATAAAAATATTGAAGTAAAAAACCATATGAGTACCTTAAGTGATGAGGCCGTTGCTATCGTTGAAGCAGAATTCTCAAAGCCAAAGAAGGAAGAAAATTCTACAGTAAGCAAAGAGGTTGTAAAAGAAGAAAAGAAATCTTCTAACATTACACAGGTATACAATCCTCAAAATAGCAGAGCAAATTACAATAACAAGGGAAATGCAAACAAAAATAGCAATAGAAACAGAAATCAAAATAATGATAACAAGGTAAGTACTCAAGCTGTGAATACTCAAAACACAAGAACAGCTCATAATACACCAGCTTCAAACCAGCAGAATGCTGAAGGAAATCAAGGACAAAGACATAACAGTAACAATAACAATAGAGTACAAAATTCAAATAACAGAAATAATACACAGACAAGAGAACAAGGACAAAATAACAGAAACAATACGCAGACAAGAGAACAAGGGCAAAACAACAGAAACAATACGCAGACTAGGGAGCAAGGTCAAGCCAACAGAAATAACACTCAGCAGGGCCAAAACAACAGAAACAATACGCAAACTAGAGAGCAAGGTCAAGCCAACAGAAATAATACACAGTCAAGAGAACAGGGACAGAATAATAGAAATAATGCTCAAAATAACAGAAATAATGTACAAGGAAATGGGCAGAATAATAACTCGAGAAATAAATCGAGTCAAAATAATAGAAACAATACGAATTCTAAATTCAAAAACAATAATCAACAAGAAAAACCAGTAGTGGCAGCTGTTGAAAAAGAGGATGAAATCAAGACAATTATTTTACCAGAAGTAATTACAATTAAAGCACTGGCAGAAAAGATGAAACAACAGCCGTCTGCATTGGTAAAAAAATTGTTTTTACAGGGAACAGTTGTTACCATTAACCAAGAGGTAGACTTTGACACAGCTCAAGACATTGCATTGGAATATAATTATATTGCAGAACCAGAAGTAAAGGTAGATGTAATAGCCGAACTTTTAAAAGAAGAAGAGGATGATGAAAGCACATTAAAGTCAAGACCACCAGTAGTATGTGTTATGGGTCATGTTGATCATGGTAAAACTTCACTTTTAGATGCAATTAGACAGACAAAAGTTATTGAGAAAGAAGCAGGCGGAATTACACAGCATATAGGTGCTTATGTTGTAAATGCATCAGAAGGGCAAAAAATAACCTTCTTAGATACTCCTGGACATGAAGCTTTTACTGCTATGAGAATGCGCGGAGCAAATTCTACAGATATAGCAATCCTTGTTGTAGCAGCAGATGATGGTGTTATGCCTCAAACGATAGAAGCGATTAACCATGCAAGAGCTGCGGGTATCGAAATTATTGTTGCGATTAATAAAATTGATAAACCTAGTGCTAATTTAGATAAAGTAAAAAAAGAATTAGCAGAGCATGATTTGATTTCAGAGGATTGGGGTGGAAGTACAATCTTTGTACCGGTTTCTGCTCATACCAAAGAAGGTATTGATGAATTATTAGAAATGATTCTATTGACAGCAGATATTCTCGAACTCAAGGCAAATCCAAAAAGAAATGCAAGAGGTGTTGTCATTGAGGCTAAATTAGATAAAGGTAAAGGTTCCGTTGCAACAATCTTAGTACAAAAAGGAACTTTGCATGTTGGTGATTCCATTGCAGTAGGTTCATGTCATGGTAAAGTAAGAGCTATGATGGACGATAAGGGTAGACGTGTAAAAGAAGCAACTCCTTCGACACCAGTTGAGATTTTAGGATTAAACGATGTACCAAACGCTGGTGAGATATTAGTTGCTACCGATAGTGAAAAAGAAGCTAGAAGTTTTGCTGAAACCTTTATTTCAGAAGGAAGAGAACGTTTATTAGATGATACAAAAGCAAAATTATCACTAGATGATTTGTTTAGCCAAATTCAAGCGGGTAGCGTAAAGGAACTTGGAATTATTGTTAAAGCAGACGTGCAAGGTTCTGTAGAAGCAATCAAACAGAGTTTATTAAAGCTATCAAATGAAGAAGTAGTTGTTAAAATCATACATGGTGGTGTTGGTGCAATCAATGAATCTGATGTTATTTTAGCATCTGCATCAAATGCTATCATTATTGGGTTTAATGTAAGACCTGATGTAACAGCAAAATCAATTGCTGACCGCGAAAAAGTTGATTTGAGATTGTATCGTGTAATTTATGATGCGATTGAGGATGTTGAATCAGCAATGAAGGGTATGTTAGATCCTGTATTTGAAGAAAAGGTAATTGGTCATGCTGAAGTTAGACAGACATTTAAAGCTTCAGGTATTGGAACAATTGCAGGTTCTTATGTGTTAGATGGAATCTTTAAAAGAGGATGTAGCGTGAGAGTAAATCGTGAAGGTGTTCTAATTCATGAAGGACAGCTAGCTTCTCTAAAAAGATTTAAAGATGACGTAAAAGAAGTAAAATCAGGATATGAATGTGGTCTTGTATTAGAAAAGTACAATGATCTCAAAGAAGGAGACATAGTAGAAGCATATACTATGGTAGAAGTTCCAAGATAGTCATTTAGCAAACTTTAATAAGCTAACGAAAGAACGAAGTTCTAAGGTTCTAGGAAAGTACTACGTCCTAGAAAACGTGGCAGTGAAAGTGAGAGATTATAATGAGAAAGAACAGCATAAAGAATACCAGAATTAATGGAGAGGTGTTACGAGAGTTAAGTAATATTATTCGCGGAGAGATAAAAGATCCAAGAATCAATCCGATGACTTCGGTGGTAGCAGTCGAAGTTGCTCCTGATTTAAAAAGCTGTAAGGCTTATATTAGTGTATTAGGTGATGAAGAATCACAAAAAAATACCATTGCAGGTCTAAAAAGTGCAGAAGGCTATATCAGGACAAAATTAGCGAAGACAATTAATTTAAGAAACACTCCTGAAATAAAATTTATTTTAGATCAATCGATTGAATATGGAATTAATATGTCCAAACTAATTGATGATGTAAACAAATAATAGAAAGAGTTGATTGTGATGAATAAGATAGAAAAACATCTACAAGGAATTAAAACTGTTGCAATCGCTGGACATGTAAGACCGGACGGCGATTGTGCAGGCTCTTGCTTAGGATTATATAATTATATAAAAGAATGCTTTCAAGATATTGAGGTGGATTTGTATCTAGAAGAAATTTCTGAGGTTTTTTCCTTTCTTAAAAATTCTCACAAAATTGACAGCCTCTATCAAAAAGATCAAGAATATGATTTGTTTATATCACTTGATTGTGGTGATAAAGAAAGACTTGGAAGCGCCGTGAAATATTTTGAGCGTGCAAAGCATACGATTTGCATTGATCATCATATCAGTAACGTAGGTTATGCAGATATAAATCATATTATATCCGACGCAAGTTCTACTTGTGAAATTGTGTATACTCTTCTTGAAGAAGATAAAATAAGTAAAGAAGTTGCAGAAGCCCTATATACAGGTATTGTACATGATACAGGGGTATTTCAGTATTCTAATACCTCAGAACGAACCATGAACATTGCAGGAAAACTCATGGGAAAAGGAATTGATTTCTCACGCATTATCGAAGAGACATTCTATCAGAAGACATATGTACAAAACCAGATATTGGGAAGAGCGCTTCTTGAAAGCATCTTACTTTTAGATGGTAAAGTAATTATTAGCGCTTTGCGAAAATCTGATATGGTGTTTTATGGGGTTACATCAAAAGACCTAGAAGGTATTGTTAGCCAGTTAAGGGTAACAAAAGGATGCGAATGTGCTATCTTTTTGTATGAAACAGGAAATCACGAATACAAAGTCAGTCTTCGTTCTTCTGATTTGGTAGATGTTAGTAAGATTGCTAGTTATTTTGGTGGAGGCGGACATAAAAAGGCAGCCGGCTGCACAATGGTTGGTACCATTCATGATGTTGTAAATAATTTGTCATTACATATTGAGAAGCAGCTAAAAGAAAACTAGAGACTTGAGGTAAGGCAATGTACAATGGAATTTTGAATGTTTATAAAGAAAAAGGATATACCTCACATGATGTTGTTGCTAAGCTTCGTGGAATATTAAAGCAAAAGAAAATAGGACATACTGGAACACTGGATCCGGATGCGGAAGGTGTTCTTCCTATTTGTCTTGGAAAAGGTACGAAATTATGCGATATGCTTGAGGATAAGGACAAAACTTATCTTGCAACTTTATTACTCGGACAAGCTACGGATACGCAGGATACATCAGGAAAATTAATTGAAAGTCGAGAAGTTCAATGTAGTGAATTGGAAGTAAGAGAAGCTATTAATAGTTTCATCGGTGATTATTATCAGATTCCTCCTATGTACTCTGCTTTGAAAGTAAACGGGAAAAAGTTATATGAATTAGCAAGAGAGGGAAAAACGATTGAGCGAGAAGCTAGACTCGTGCAAATATATAAGATAGAGATAAAAGAGATTAATCTTCCAAGAGTAAAGATAGAAGTATCTTGTTCTAAGGGAACTTATATCAGAACCTTATGCAATGATATAGGAGAGAAGTTAGGTTGTCTTGGATGCATGGAAGAATTAAAGCGAATGAAAGCAAATGGGCTTGCAATAGAAGATAGCCTAAAAATAGATGAAATAGCAGATTTAAAAGTGGCAAATCAATTGTCAGAGAGAATTGTACCAATTGAGTATGTTTTTCGAGCATATCCTGCTATCGTGGTAGATGAAAGATATAACAAATTAATATATAACGGGAATCAATTTAGCAGAGAGTGCGTAAAAAACACAGAGGTTTTTAACCAAGATTATAATAAAGTGCGTGTTTACGATGAAACAAAAGCTTTTATCGGTATCTATAAGTATGATACGAAAAGAGAACAGTTTAGCCCAGTAAAAATGTTTTTGGGAGAGTAGCTATTATGAAGTATATAAGTAGAGTTGATGAGATTAATTTAGAATCAAAAACGGCAATTACTCTCGGTAAATTTGACGGAGTGCACGTAGGACACCAAAAATTAATCCATAAAGTAGTAGAAAAAAAAGAACAAGGCTTCCAATCCGTATTATTTACTTTTGACAAATCGGTTGGGGCTTTTTTGCGTGATTCAGAACAGAATATGATTTTGACGAAAGAAGAAAGAAGAAAAATATTAAGTCAGTATCCTTTGGATTTTGTTTTGGAGTGTGAATTTAGTGCGGAATTTGCACATATGAGTGCGGAAACTTTTATAGAGGAGATACTTGTAAAGAGTCTTCGTGTTGGCTATATCGCGGTAGGAACAGACTACAGATTTGGATATAAAGCAAAAGGAGATTATAAGCTACTACAAGAATACTCTAGGAAATATGATTTTGTAGTAGAGGTGGTAGAAAAGGTTGCGTATCAAGAGGAAGAAATAAGCAGTACGAGAATCAGAAATTCTATTGAAGAAGGAAAGATGGAAGAAGTAAATAAGATGTTAGGCTATCCATATCCAATTATAGGAAAAGTGATTCATGGTAAAAAGTTAGGAAGAACACTTGGAATGCCTACAACCAATCTGATCCCAATGAATGAAAAGCTTTTACCGCCGTTTGGAGTATACGCTTCAAAAACAATCATTGATAACAAAATATATAATGGAATCACCAGTATTGGGTGTAAACCGACAGTAAGCACCGATATGATTCGTGGAGTTGAAACATATATTTTTGATTATAATGAAGATTTATATGGCAAAACAATAGAAATTGATTTATATCGCTTTGAAAGGCCTGAATTAAAATTTAGTTCCATAGAAGAGTTAAAAGAAGCAATGGAAAAAGATATTTTGCTTGTAAAAAAATACTTTATTGACAATCCTTTATAATATTGCTATAATATGCCTGTAATATATTTAACAATTATGTAACAACTAATCAGTTTTTATTTATAATATGTTAAATATAAGAAAAACTCGTAACCCGTGATTGGATTTATGATTTGAAAACCAAAAAGAGTATATCGGAGGTTTCTAATGAAGAAAACAGTGATTAAGGCAGCAGGCGTGTGTGTATTAAGTGCAGTATTAGCATCAGGATACAATTTGGAAGCAAGTGCAAATGTCAATGGTTTTAGCAATACATCAACTGCTGGTATTACAGCAGCTTTAGATAAATATTATATAAGTGTACAAGATGATGAATCAGCGGCAGCTGGAATTGCTGCTCTAACAAAAGAAGAAAAAGTAGTAGCATCTGTTGTAAGTGGATATACAAATTTAGGTGTTGCAAATGTAGATACATACTTAAATATTAGAGAAGAAGCAGGAGAAGAGGAAGAAATAGTTGGTAAGCTTCCAAAGAATGCTGGTAGTGAAGTAACAGAAGTTTCCGAAGATGGTGAATGGTATAAAATCAAATCAGGTAAGGTTACTGGATATGTAAAAGCAGAGTATCTTTTAACGGGTGAAGATGCGAATGCAAAAGCAGAGGAAGTTAAGACTGTAATGGCAACTGTAAATACCACTACTTTAAAGGTGCGTATGGAGCCAAGTACAGAATCAAAGGTTCTAACGCTTATTCCAATTGAAGAAGAATTAGAAGTATTAGAAGATAATGGAGAATGGGTAAAAGTTACAGTAGATTCAGATGAAGGATATATTTCAAAAGAATATGTAGATATCTCTTATCAGTTACCAAAAGCTGTATCAATTACTGAGCTTAAATATGGTGAAGGTGTTTCAGATGTTCGAGTATCTATCGTTGAATATGCAAAACAATTCCTAGGAAATCCTTATGTATGGGGAGGAACCAGCTTGACAAATGGTGCGGATTGTTCTGGATTCACACTATCCATTATGTCAAAATATGGCGTATCCTTACCACATTCGTCTGCTTCTCAGTCCCAAATGGGCTCAGCTGTAGAATTAGGAAATGTATTACCAGGAGATTTAATCTTCTATGGAAATGGTGGATCAGTTAATCATGTTGCTATGTATATTGGTGGAGGACAAGTAATTCATGCTAGTTCAGCAAGAACTGGTATTAAGATTTCTAATATGTATTATAGAACACCAATTCGTGCAAGAAGATTCTTAAGCAATTAATTAGAAATATGAACACTTGGAAGGATACTTCCAAGTGTTTTTTGTAGTCTGAAAGCATTAATTTTTAGTATTTACTAATTTTTCAAAAACAAGGCCGACCAAAAACCATAACGGTGCATAATCAAGGCGAATAAGCCCATTAATATTATATTTTGCCTTACTATAATCCCAAGGACACATATTACGTTTTTTTAAAATATACCCAGTTATATATTCAGCAGTAAAAATGGATAACATATATACAAAGCCTCTCACAACTATATTAGCGTTTTTGATAAAGCGATAGATTGGTACAAATAAAGAAGCCATTCCATAGATGGGGAACATCCAAATAGAGGTATTTCCTATCAACTTCATATCACGTCTTCTAAATTTTTCAAAGGCTGTCCATAATATCTCAATACACCAGCCGAATATTCCACAGATTACAAAATTTTTTTTCAATGTTATTGCTCCTTGTATCTTGATAAGTGACCAATGTGGTCATTATTATTTTTTCCTATAATCGGTTAATCTATACTAATTGTAAGAAAACAAACAGGAGTATATTGGTAAAGATAAGGATTATTTTGGCACTGTTTATAAGTAAAAAGTGTTCTTATGTATTAGATTAAATAATAGGTGCTTTCTTACTTAGAACAGTTGAATTTGTAGAAGTTTTCGTATAGAATAATACAAGAAGTTTTGAGAACTATGAAAACACATTTAAACTTATATATGAATGGAGGAAACATGATGAATACAATCGAATGTATTAAATCCCGAAGAAGTGTTCGCGAATTTACTGAGCAAAAGGTTAGCCATACTATTCTTAATCAAATCATTGAAGCTGCTTCTTTTTCCCCTTCTTGGAAGAATACTCAAATTTCCCGTTATGTTGTAATTGAAGATGAAAATTTAAAAGAAAAGGTTATGGAACATGCAAATGACCATAATAGAAAAATTATAGCAGGTACAAAGACATTAGTTGTTGTTACCTTTATTAAAAACCGTTGTGGATTTGAAAGAGATGGTTCTTTTACAACGAAAAGAAAAAATGAGTGGCAGATGTTTGACGTTGGTATAGCAAGTCAAACTTTTTGTTTGGCTGCACATGAACTTAATGTTTCTTCTGTTATACTAGGAATCTTTGACCATGAAGAAATAGCAAAAGTATTAGAACTTCCAGAAGATAGAGAAGTAGGAGCATTAATAGCAATTGGTTATGAAAAAGAACACCCAAATGCACCAAAAAGAAAATCGGTAGAAGAGTTGGTAGAGTATAAATAGGAGGAACCTACATGAGACATTTAATGAGTCCATTAGATTTTACTGTCGAGGAGCTTGACCAGCTACTTGACCTTGCAAATGACATAGAAAAAAATCCTAATAAATATAGCCATGCTTGTGATGGAAAGAAATTAGCGACATTATTTTATGAACCAAGTACAAGAACCAGACTTAGTTTTGAGGCGGCCATGATGAATCTAGGTGGGAATGTGTTAGGGTTTTCATCAGCGTCATCTAGCTCTGCTTCAAAAGGGGAAAGTGTATCAGATACGATAAAAATGATTTCATGTTATGCAGATATATGTGCAATGAGGCATCCCAAAGAAGGAGCGCCATTAGTAGCATCGACAAAATCCTCTATTCCTGTTATTAACGCTGGCGATGGCGGACATCAGCATCCAACACAAACGATAACGGATTTGCTAACCATACGATCACTAAAAGGCAGACTCTCGAATTTAACAATAGGACTATGTGGTGATTTGAAATTCGGACGAACGGTTCATTCTCTCATCAATGCATTGGTGCGATATGAAAACATAACCTTTGTTTTGATATCCCCAGAAGAGCTAAAAATTCCAGATTATATTAGAGAAGATGTATTGATTCAAAATAATGTAACTTTTAAGGAAGTAGAACGATTGGAAGAGGTTATGCCAGAGTTGGACTTGCTCTATATGACCAGAGTGCAACGAGAGAGGTTCTTCAACGAAGAAGATTATGTAAGGCTAAAGGATAGATACATATTGGATATGAAGAAGATGTCATATGCAAAAGAGGATATGCTAGTATTACATCCTTTGCCTAGGGTAAATGAAATATCAGTGGAAGTCGATAATGATCCTAGAGCTGCTTATTTTAAACAGGTTCAGTATGGTGTTTATGCAAGAATGGCACTCATATTAATACTATTGGAAATACAAGTGAGCGAACATTAACTATTTTGTAAATAAGGAGAATCATATGTTAAATGTAGGTAGTATCAATGAAGGCTTTGTTCTTGATCATATTCAAGCAGGAAAAAGTATGGAAATCTATCACAATCTTCAGCTTGATAAGCTAGACTGCTGTGTTGCTATTATAAAAAATGCAAGAAGTAACAAAATGGGAAAAAAAGATATACTAAAAGTGGAATGTAGTATTGATATGCTTGACTTGGATATTCTAGGCTTTATAGATCATAACATTACTGTCAATATTATTAAGGATGCACAAGTAGTAGATAAAAAGGAGTTAACACTTCCAAAGCAAGTGGTCAATGTAATCAGATGTAAGAATCCTCGTTGTATCACATCAATCGAACAGGAATTGGAACAAGTGTTTCTATTAACGGATAAAGAAAAAGAAGTGTATCGTTGTAAATATTGCGAAGAAAAGTATGAACGATAAATAGCAGCATAACTAAATAGCATTAACAAATAGTCCTTCACACTCTATGTGTGGGGGATTTTTATGTGTAAGAATTTTCTTTGGTGTCTGCAAATAGGCACTCTTTTATGTATTTATAGATATTATTATTATGTTCATGAAAATGTAAAAAAATTGAATTTAGTATTATGCTATAATAAGTATAAGATTTTGGAAAAGTATAGAAAAAAATATAGAAACATAAGAAGTAGGGGAGAAAAATAAATGAAGGTATTATACGAAGATGATATTGTAGAAGGATTATATCAACTTGGGGTTACTGAAAAAATAAATCTTGAAGTGCATAGTTCATTAAGTAGTATGGGATATGTCAAAGGTGGGGCAGTGACTATAATTAAAGCTTTGAAAAAGGTGGTAGGCAAAGATGGAAGTATTTTTATGCCTGCTCTACGTTTGAGTTCTGATTTACCACTTGATGAAAAGGATAAGAAAAATGGGTTGATTAGAAAAATAAAAGTCCTAACATCGGATGAACCTAAAAGTGCAATGGGAATTATAGCTGATACCTTTCGATTGATGCCAGATACATTAGTGGGGACTGGAACTTTTGCTGCAGCCGCCTGGGGAAAACATGCAAATGAAGTAAAAGGAATGTTTCGATATTTAATAGAAAATAATGGAAAGGCCTTATTGATAGGTGTTGACATCTATTCACTTACAGCAATGCATCACGTAGAAAAGCATCTTCCAAAGCAGATAATTGATAGAATAAAGTCACCCAAATTAGATGAAATATACAACCCGAATGAATGGTTTGTGGAAGATGGCAATGTTCCCGTGAAAGCGTGGTACACGATACAGCAGTTAGCCTATGAAAAGGGTTATATCAAAGAGGGGATGATAGGTGATGCCAAGTGTATGCTTATGGATCTACCAGAAGTAGTTGGCTTGTATAAAGAAAAGTTAATTGATGATCCATATAAACTTTATGGCATTTATAGATAAAGTAAATAAACATAAGGGGGAACATAAATTAACTATTTTGATAACCTTACAGATAAAAGTTGTTTCTAAAGGAGTGGGAAAATATATATGGAACAAATAACATATAGATTGGCAGACATTGAGGATTGCTATAGGCTGGCTGTTTTAAAGAAAGAAATATGGAACACTACATATAGAGGAATTTATTCTGATGATAAAATAAATAATTATGATATCTTAAGGAATACTTTGAAATTCGAAGAAATAGTTAATAACCCCAATATTACTTTATATATTGCTTTTGATTATGAACAAATTATTGGTTATATGAGTTGTGGAGAGCCATATAGGCCTTTTCGCAATTTTAAGCAGGAGATTGGACTTCTTTATGTTCGAAAAGAGTATCAAAAAAAAGGAATCGGACGTACGTTTTTTACCATAGGCAAAGAAATTATTAAAAGCAATGGAAGTGATGAATTCTTCATATCGGTCAATAAATATAATACAAATGCACTCAATTTTTATCTTTCAATGGGCGGTAATATAATTCATATTGATGAAGATAGTGAAGATAAGTCAGAAGTGCAAATAAAACTACATTATTATACATAGATGAGTTGTTTATTGTTCTGTATGAATAATATTCTTAGAGAATATTGCTTTAAAAGGGAGGGTTAAATAAAATATGAAGGAAATAATAGACTACTATAGTAATTATGATGAGGATGGGAGGTTGTTTAGAGATTATAGCCATAATATAGAGTGGTTGACAACTATGCACTATTTTAATACCGTATTACCACAACGTTGCAGAATTTTTGATGGTTGTGCGGGAACAGGAAACTATGCGTTTGAATTAGCCAAAAGAGGTCATAGTGTAGTGGCAAGTGATATAGTGCCGCACAATGTTGACATGATACATAAAAAGCAACAAAATAATTTATTACAAGATATATTTATTGGAGATATTTGTAATGTTGATAAGTATGATAATCAATACTTTGATGTTGTTCTTTGCATGGGTGCTTTTTATCATTTAAACGAAGAAGGACGCAATTGTGCTATAAAGGAATGCCTAAGAATTTTAAAAAAAGAAGGAATTCTTGTGATAAGCTATATCAATTTATTGGCAGTTTTATTTATGCAACTAGATAAAAGATTAGAAAATATAGAAGAAATATTAGGGTACTATGAGAATAGAAATTCAGGAGATTCTTTTGTTTATTTGCTACCAGAAGACATAGAAACAATGTCATCTGATTATAAACTTAAAATTCTTCATCACTTAACATCAGATGGTAACGTTTATATGCATAACGACAGCTTTAATGATGCAAGTAAAGAAAATTTTGATAAATATATGAAATTACATTTAAAAACTTGCGAAAATAAAAATATACTGGGTTATGGGCTACATGGACTTGTTTTTTTAATGAAAGTGTAAACTTAAAATTTATAGGTAAAGGCTTCAATTTATATAAGATTCATACTAGAAGACAGTTATATATGCAGATTAATGTTAAGTATATTAAAAAGTATATTAAGGAGGTTCTATGGTAGAAGTAATGTTTGGGGAAAGTGAAGGCGGAGCAATGAAGATAGCACAGGGTTATGCAGAGAATGGGCAAGTAAACGGTATAAAAAAGTCAGAAGTAGTTTGTATCCCTTTTCTGCTAGACATTGGTAATATCAATGAAGCGGTAGAAAGTGAATATCGAAAAAACTTGATTATGGAGCTTTATACTGCAAATGGAAGAGTTGACAAAAGTATAGCCAAAGCCTTAGAGGAAACTTGGCCAATATACTTAAATGAAATAGAACGATTAAAAAAATATGCATCACAAGGAGAAAAAATCCGTTTATGGTATAGCAATGCCCCATATTCTATATGTGGATACTACTATACTTGTAGCTTGTTAAAAGACTATCATTGCAAATTATCTGCAATCAAGCTGCCAGATTATAAACATGGCTCTGACAATAAAATTTTATTTCTGACAAATTGGGGAGAAGTAGAACCAGAAGAATATTATAAATACCTTCCTTTCGAAGAAGAATTAACAGCAAGTGTAATTAGTGAGTATGCATTATTATGGAATGAACTAAAAGTGGACAATAGTGCTCTACGAGCATATGTAAATGGAAAATTAATCGGAGTTCTAGAAGATTTCTATGACCATATTATTAGAAAAGAAATACCAGATAAAGAGTTTGAAATGGTACAATTGATAGGAAATATTTTAGGGAAATACCCTTTGGGCGTTGGTGATTGGTGGTATGCAAAAAGAATAATTAATATGATAGAACGAGGAGAGCTGGAGGTTGTAAACTATCATGAAAACAAGTATTGTCAGGTACTTAAAAGGGTATAAACAGGTATGAGAGACAAAATAAAAGTAGTATTTTTAGATAGAGACGGAACGATTATAGAGGATTATCCAGATGAAAAATGGGGGGAGGTAAAAACTCCTGTTTTTCTAAATGGAGCAATTCATACACTGAAAAGATTACGTGAATCGAATTATGAAATTATTATATTGACAAACCAATATATTATTAATCAAGGTATTATTAGCTTAGAACAGTATTACGAATTTACAAGACGACTTGTAAATATATTATTAGATAATGACATAGTTTTGAAGGATATTTTCTTTTGTCCACATACAAAAGAGGAGGGGTGCAAATGTTATAAACCAAAGCCAGGACTTTTTGAACAGGCAACGCTTAAATATCCTAATATTGATTTAGATGAGTCATTACTTGTTGGAGACTCATTCTGTGATATTGAACTTGGAAATAGAGTGGGGATAAAAACTTATGGAATTAATATAAAGTCAGACCAGTTTGAATATATAGAAATTGAGTCATTACAGAAACTAACAGACTTACTAGATTTAAAGGAAATTAATATTAAATAGGCTGTTAAGGAGAACGTTGAAAATAAATTGTTAGGAATATATCAGCTGCACATGCATGTCCGTTACTATTTTGTAGTTCAATTAAAACAAATATCCCCCTCGCGACGCCTTTGCCGCAAGGGGGATACAAAAGGGGAGGATAAGTATTTCTTTTTCTTTGGTGTGGTGATTAACAAAGGGGGATTTGGTAATCACCAAGAGCATACGCAATAATCTTTTGATATCTTTTTGTGTTATCAATAAGATTAATTATAGTATTGGTCAAATATGAAAACTTATACATCATTTAATCAAAAAAATTATTTTTTTTATTACAATAATAAATCTAGTAAAAAAGTTTGAAAAAATCTATAAAATATAATATACTATAGCTATCTTAAAACACTAAGGAATAAAGGATGGTAAAAAAATGGGATTATTACAAACTTGGAGAGAAACAGCATATTCACAGGATATGAGTCAACAAGAAAGTGATCAGCTATGGGGCGCTTATTTTAAAATAGAGCAAGGTATTTACAAACAAATTTTAGCAAATCCTTCAGAAGTAGTAGAAGGAACAGTAAAAGAATTAGCTGCAAAATACAATACAGACATCATGACAATGGTTGGTTTTTTAGATGGAATCAATGAAAGTTTAAAAACTGAGAATCCAATTGAAGAGATGACAGAGGATACAGTGGTAAGTCTCGATTTTGATTCTGAGAAACTATACTATAACATGGTAGAAGCTAAAGCAGAATGGTTATACAATCTACCAGAATGGGACGAGCTTTTAACACCTGAAAAAAGAAAAGAATTGTACAAAGCACAAAAAGCTTCAGGAACCGTTGTTAAAGGTCAAAAAGTTGGAAGAAATGATCCTTGTCCATGTGGAAGCGGTAAGAAATATAAAAAATGTTGTGGCAAATAGTATCATTTATGAAAAGGACTTGTCTACTTAATCACTAAGTTGAAATAGTTATTCAGCTAAACCTTGTGATTTCATTTTCTTAAGCTAATGAAATCAATGGTGTATTGTGAAAGAGGCAAGTCCTTTTTCAAAAATATTTTTTATTTAATAACGGAGGACAGAATGGATTTTAAGGAATTTGGATTAGATAAGGTTGTAATAGAAGCCTTAAAGAAAGAAAAAATAGTGAAGGCAAATGAAGTGCAGCAAAAAGTGTTTGAGGCTGACGAAAAGAGAGACCTTATCGTACAATCTGAGACAGGCTCAGGAAAGACATTAGCATATCTACTTCCTATCTATAAAACACTAATCCCCGTAGAAAAGGGATTACAAGCAATAGTCTTAGTTCCTACACATGAACTTGCTTTGCAAGTCAACAGGCAGGTACAATCTTTGTCAAAAAATTCGGGGTTAGCAATCGAAGCTGCTACGATTGTTGGTGATGTAAATATCAACAGGCAAATAGAAAAGCTAAAAGAAAAACCACAGATTGTGATAGGTACGACAGGAAGAATTTTAGAACTAATAAAAAAGAAAAAAATAACCGCTCATACTGTAAAAACAATCGTCATTGATGAAGCGGATAAAATGTTAGATAAGAATAATTTAGAAGGTGTAAAGGCAGTTGTAAAATGCTGTATGAGGGACACAAAAATCCTTATGTTTTCTGCAAGTATGTCAAAGATTGCGATAGACACAGGGAAGGAGATATTAAAGGACCCACTTATTATCTCACTTTCTAAAAGCAATAAGACAGCTATTCCAAAAAATATAAAACATATTTATTTTACTGTGGATAGAAGAGACAAACTTGAAATGCTTCGAAAACTTGCCAATAGTATTAAACCTAAGAAGGCTATGGTATTTATCAATAAAGTATCCGATATTGAAGAACTAACAGAGAAATTAAAGTATCATCATTATAATGCAGATTGTATACACGGTTCCAATGTAAAAAAAGACAGAAAAAAAGTAATTGATGCTTTCAAGTCCAATAAATTACAGCTTTTAATTGCAACTGACATTGCAGCAAGAGGATTACATTTTGAAGATGTAGATACAATTTTTAATATCAGTATTTCTGAAAATGAAAATGATTATTTACACCGAGCAGGTAGATGCGGAAGAAATGGTAAAGAAGGATTAAGTGTATTGATTGTTACGCAAAAAGAAGTTTCACTTATAAAAAAATATGAAAAGAAATTTGGTATTAAAATTCATCCATACAGTATTGCGAAAGGAAAAATTAGTGAAAGTAAGTAACAAAGATTCTCGAATGGATAGGTTAAAGTGTTACGAAGGATAAATGGGGAAGGGAACGAGCAGTTATGAAGTTAATTGATTTAAGGGAAAATACAAAAATACAAATTGAAGTATCGTTTAAAGAAAATAAATTGCAATACGAAGCAGTGACGAAATTCAGTGCCTTTGATGGTATTTTTATTGAACCAATTAAACAGGATGGTAAAATGCTTGACTTTAATACTGGAAAACTTAGAATCAGCGTAACTGCTGATATAGAAGGTGGGCAGCCAGTCATTTGGAGAGAGTGCGTTATAAAAGGTGTGAAATACAAAAATGAAGTATATCATATGATTACTTCTCCCAAAAGTGGTTTGCAAATCAATCGTAGAGGAAGATTTCGCCTTGAAATGGGATATACAGGAACTGCAAGAGTCGGGGCGAATAAAGGTACAATTAATGTAGTGGTACATGACCTTAGCGCAAGTGGTTTTTCATTTACTACAGAGAAGGATATTGAGAATTTTAACGAAGAAGTACACTTGGTTTTTATTGATAGTGATAATGGCACAACTTTTAATTTTGTTGGTGAAATAGTTAGAAAGCAAGAGTGGAATAATAATCGATTTTTATATGGCTGTAAGTTTGGTGCGGTAAATCGTATGGTAGAATACTATATAGCCAAAAAGCAAAGAGAACTGATATCAATAAAATCTCTGAATAGTAAAAACATAATTGAATTAAAAGAATAAATGTTTTGAAGAATAAGTATTGACTTATTAGAAGATATATGATAAAGTTACTAATGTTGTAAAGCAAGATGAAGCAGCAAAATGTTTCACTTGTCATGAATAAAAGAAAGCAGAGTATCCACTCTCACCTTAGCACGTTTAAGTGACTAATGGTTAATATTTGAAAATTAATGTTGTATATTAATGGTCTTAGATTAAGTGGATAGCTGTATGGCTATTCCTTTTTTTGTTTAAACAGGCTTTTTCTTTTGATAAGCTTGCTATCAACATTATAATAATTAGCTTGTTGCAATACAACAGCTATTTATAGTAAATGCTACATTTATATTAACGCAAATGCAATGGCAGTAAAGTTGTTGCGAATTCATGGAGGTGCACAGTTATTAGCGAATTAATGATTAACGAACAGATCAGAGATAAGGAAATTCGTTTGATCGGGGAAAACGGAGAACAATTAGGAGTTATGTCAGCCAAGGATGCAATGAAACTAGCAAGAGAAGCTGAGCTTGATTTGGTAAAAATTGCTCCTACAGCAAAACCACCAGTATGTAAAATAATTGACTATGGTAAATACAGATATGAGTTAGCCAGAAAAGAAAAAGAGGCTAAGAAAAAACAAAAAACCATAGACATTAAAGAAGTACGTCTATCACCTAATATTGATGCCAATGATTTAAAAACAAAAGTAAATGCAGCCAGAAAATTCATTGAAAAAGGTGATAAGGTGAAAGTTACTTTACGTTTTAGAGGAAGAGAGATGGCTCATATTAATGCAAGTAAACATATTTTGGATGATTTTGCGGGGCAGTTATCTGATATAGCAGTTGTTGAGAAAGCTGCTAAGCTCGAAGGACGAAGTATGATGATGTTTTTGACTGAAAAACGTTAATTTCATCTTGACTGTCTGTGTATCATTTAGGAATTATCGTCACTATGTGACAATAATATAGATTTTTAATTTATGACAATTATTAAGGAGGAAATATCATGCCAAAAATAAAAACTAGTAAAGCAGCTGCTAAACGTTTCAAAAAAACAGGTACAGGAAAATTAAAAAGAATGAAGGCATATAAGAGTCACATCCTGACAAAGAAATCTGCAAAGAGAAAGAGAAATCTTAGAAAAGCTACTATGACAGATGCTACTAACGTTAAAAATATGAAAAAAATCTTACCTTATTTATAGGATAAAATAGAGTAAAGGAGGAAATCGACAAATGGCAAGAATTAAAGGCGGAATGAACGCTAAGAAAAAGCATAATAGAGTATTAAAGCTAGCTAAAGGATATAGAGGAGCTAGATCAAAACAGTATAGAGTAGCAAAACAATCAGTTATGAGAGCATTAACTAGCTCATATGCTGGTAGAAAGCAAAGAAAGAGACAGTTTAGACAGTTATGGATTGCTCGTATCAATGCAGCAGCTAGAATTAACGGATTAAGTTACAGCAAATTTATGTATGGTTTAAAATTAGCTGGAGTTGAAATGAATAGAAAAATGTTATCTGATATGGCAATTAATGATGCAGAAGGATTTGCAACATTAGCAGAACTTGCAAAATCAAAGATAGCCTAATATGAAAATAACCCTTGAAACTGAAATAGTTTACAAGGGTTTTCTTATTAATATTGCAAATGAATTCATATATTTTATCTATAATTAAAAGCTCTTTGTAGTCATGAAATTGCCAAATTTCTTTACTTTAGGTGCCAAAGCATACATAAGAGTTTGTAATTCTTTCGCATCCATAGTTTCTATTTTGAGAATTTCTTTTACTTCTTCAGCAGGTTTTTCAAGAAAAGCCAAAACAGCGCTTGACTCATAACCTTGAATCGCACTTGTCCCATTTTGGGAACAGGTATAATTTACAATATCATTCATTAATTTGCGTTCTTTGTCAATCCAATCTTCTTCTTTATTCTGCATAAAGGCTTTTTGAAGTTCTTTAATAGTATCCATAAATGTGCAACAACTCCTTTCTTTCAAAGTCTTCTATTTATTTTGTCACTAATTGGCACTTGTGTCAATATATTTAAACTAAAAATAAGAAATAAGTGGAAATATTGTAAATGCTTTCTAAGAATACATTGACAACACAAGCTCAAATCAATTATAATGTAACCTATCAGAAGAAAAACAAGCGGCTGCGAAGCAGACATTTGTTTTTATCTGATAGGTTAGTGATAGTGCGAAGCACTAGAGCTAATATACGAAGAACGAAGTTCGAAAGTATATTAAATCAGAAGAAAAACAAGCGGCTGCAAAGCAGACATTTGTTTTTACCTGATAGGTTAGTGATAGTGCGAAGCACTAGAGCTAATATACGAAGAACGAAGTTCGAAAGTATATTAAATCAGAAGAAAAACAAGCGGCTGCGAAGCAGACATTTGTTTTTATCTGATAGGTTAGTGATAGTGCGAAGCACTAGAGCTAATATACGAAGAACGAAGTTCGAAAGTATATTAAATCAGAAGAAAAACAAGCGGCTGCGAAGCAGACAATATAATCCTTGATAGCTCAATGGTAGAGCACACGGCTGTTAACCGTGGTGTTGTAGGTTCGAGCCCTACTCAGGGAGTTTTTAGAAAAAAATAAATCTCAAACATTCGTTTGGGATTTTTTCAACTTAGGAGGATAAAATGAAATTTGATAAAGAAGATAAGCTCTTTAAATATGCGGTTTATGCAACATTAACTGCAATTGCGATTTATATTGCAATTTCCATTATGGGTAATATTGGTTTTATTATTGGTAAGGTAGCAAAGGTTGCAGGTGTAATAATGACACTTTTGAAACCACTAATTATAGCTTTAGTCATAGCGTACTTGTTTCAGCCAGCAACCAATAAAATAGAAAAATTTCTTGAGAGAAAAAAGATATTAAAAAAACAAGATTCTCGAAGAAGTTTTAGTATTACCATTGTCTATTTAACTATCATAGGATTAGTAATTGCAATGATCTGTGGAATCTACATTATGATAGGAGGACAGATTTCAAAGAATACGACGATATCGAATATTATAATATATATAACGGATTATCTGAATCAGAATCAGTTTTCGGCAGCTGCAATTGAAAGTAAATTAAATAGCCTTAATATTCAATTACCAGAGAATTTTAATAACATTGTAGCGAATGTAGTTACATTTGTTCAGGATTATATCACTACTAGTATTTCTAATTTAGCTGGCTCTGTGGTAGCTTTTGGAAGTAATATTTTATCATTTTTTATTTCTATTATATTAAGTATTTATCTGCTCAAAGATTATGAGTATTTTAAGGAGCTTTGGAAAAAAATATTTTATTTTATATTTAGAAAAGGTAAGACAGGGAAAACAATTAATGGATGTGCAGCAGTAATTAATAATACATTCTCTAATTATATTAGAGGTCAGCTACTGGATGCCTGCATTGTTGGTATCCTATCAGCAATTGCACTGGCAATTATAGGTATTGATTATGCAATCGTAATTGGAATTATTTCAGGAATATGTAATATGATTCCATATGTTGGGCCTTTGGTTGGAACAGTATTAGCGGCTATTATGGGCTTATTGAGCGGACAGCCAATTATGATATTATGGGCAATTATAGCGATGATAATCGTACAGCAGATTGATAACAACCTGATTGCGCCAAAGATTGTAGGAGATAGTGTTGGATTACATCCTGTTTTTACTATGTTGGCAATATTAATTGGTGGAAATGTGGGAGGTTTGATTGGAATGCTAATAGCAGTGCCCCTTACTGCATCGATTAAAATATTAGTAAGTGACTGGTACAATAAAAATGTAGACTACAATAAATAGTAAATATCCCTCAAAATTAAAATTTTGAGGGATATTTACTTTATAAGAATAAAATTATGTGGTTTAATAAGCATAATCGATATAGAGTGAGGATATATTTTTGTCATAAAGTTCGTAACGTACACTCTCATTGGACCAATTACTAGAAGTTATAGAGTCATATGCATCATCACTAACAGGTATCTCAAAGGATTCGTTTATCGATAAGGAATCATCTAAAGGACTAATAAGTAAGAGTCAGAGAAATCATAACTTGTGATTCCTGTGTAAAACGAAAGAGTCTTTGGTAAGTAAACTTTAATTCTAAATCTAGTTGGGTGAAAATTATAATTTTTTAACTTTAGATTAAGTGTTAAATTGACATCTTCATTCACTTTATTTAAGGAAATATGTGATTCTAAGATATCAACAGATTGAACAGTGTCATTTTTAAGTGTGTGATAACCTGAAAATGGCAACCGATTAAAAGGCTCTTATCGATGGGATTATTCTCATACAGATAAGAGCCTTTTCTTAAATTACATTAGAAACATCGAAAGAAAAAGATACTGTTAATATTAACTCTTTCAAACACCCAACGATTGCGTCGCCATACGAAGCCATCTACTGACCAGCGGTTCATAAAGATAGGATAAAACCAAAAAGACCTTCCATTCCATAACCAAATGAAAGTAAATCGATTTAGACAACGACGAATCTCTCTTTGCAAATTATTGGATCGATTTATGTTACCAAATTGCTGATTGAATTGTGCAGTTTCAGGAAGCGGCATGACAACTCCACGTGGTAACTGCGGAACATTTGAAGGAGGTGGTGTGTTAGGTGGTGAGACTCCTGGACCAGGCCCGCCAGGGAATCCACCAGGTCTACCAGGGCCACCAGGGCCGCCAGGACCGCTAGGAAAGTCACCAGGAAAGCCACCAGGAAAATCACCAGGGAATCCATCAGGCCCGCCAGGGAATCCACCAGGTCCACCAGGACCACCAGGCCTACCAGGACCGCCAGGACCACCAGGCCTACCAGGGCCACCAGGACCACCAGGACGTCTTTGTGTTTGTGTGATGGATTTACCTTTTGCCTTTTTATTATTTAATATTTCTAATTCTTTGCAATCTAAGTAATCAGAATCATCTGTAGCCATATATACATCCCTTTCAAATATAGATATACAGCTTATTGTATGAACATAGGGGGGATAATGTGCAGAGCTCTTAAGATAAATATCAAGGAAAGGTGAGAGTAACAAAAGAAAATAGTACAATAACAAAAGAAAAAATAGGATTGACAAATTTATGTATCTTATATATAATATTTAATGTTGTAGCGTTCAAATCGGTAGTAATGGTTTTAACTAAGCAGTTGTGGCGGAATTGGCATACGCGCTAGACTAAGGATCTAGTCTGGGATAACTGGGTACGGGTTCAAGTCCCGTCAACTGCATTAGAGATGTAGGTCTTGTGAATTTATTTACAAGGCTTTTCTTTTCTAAAAATATAATGTATGATATGCACAAGTGGCGGAATTGGCAGACGCGCAGGCTTCAGGTGCCTGTGGTAGCAATATCGTGTGGGTTCAAGTCCCATCTTGTGCATCAAAATGATTGGCTAAAAGTACAAATTGTATTTTTAGCCGTATCATTTTAAGAATTTAAGTTGAATGTGAATATCTGCGAACCAGGACTCTTTTATCTTAAGAAAGTATAGTAAAATACTTTCTTTTTTTGTATAATAGATTAAACAAATGAAAGTTTATGCAAAAAGGGATAAATTATTAGAGGTGAAAAATGAACGTTAGTGAATATTTAGAAAAAAAGCCACTCATATTTGATGGTGCAATGGGAACTTATTATGGTGAGAGATACACAGGGAAATGTGAATATGCCAATATAGAACATCCAAATAGAGTTCTGCAAATCCATAAAGAATATATTGAGGCAGGCTGTATGGCAATTAAGACAAATACCTTTGCGGCCAATACGGTCAGCTTAGAAACTGATATAGAAATCGTAAAAAAAATCGTCGCAGCAGGTTCACGTATTGCGCTTGAAGCAGCAAAAGAGAGAGACATTGCTGTATTTGCTGATATGGGCCCGATTCCCTATGTAGGTGGCTCACCGATTCAAGAGTATAAGGAAATAATAGATGTTTTTTTAGAAAATAATATAACCAATTTTCTATTTGAGACATTGGGAAGTGACGAAGATTTAGCTGAGTTATCAAGATATATTAAGCGAAAGAAAGAAGATAGCTTTATAATAGTCCAATTTGCAGTGACACCAGATGGGTTTACGAGAGTGGGACTATCAGGAAAGAATATTTTTAAGCGAATCAATGAGATCAAGGAAATAGATGCAGTGGGTTTTAACTGTATATCAGGTGCTCATCATTTGTATGAATATATTAAACAATTAGAGCCATTTCAAAAGAACATTTCTATTATGCCAAATGCAGGATTTCCAACCGTTAGAGATAATAGAACAATATTTGAAAATAGCTCAGATTATTTTGCAGAAACATTATATAAGACAATAAACGTTGGAGTAAATATCGTCGGAGGTTGTTGTGGAACGACACCCGAATACATTCGCAAAACAGTAGAATATGTAAAGGGCGTAAAAACAGCCAAACGAATTGAATATAAAAAAGCTGAAGTCACGAAAAGGGAGTCAAATCAAAAGGAAAACTTGTTGCTTCATAAAATAAACGCAGGCAAAAAGATAATTGCAGTCGAGTTGGACCCACCGTCAAAGGCGGAAATTTCAAATTTTATGGAGGGAGCAAAAAGATTAAAATATAGTGGAGTGGATGCGATTACGATAGCGGACTGTCCACTAGCAAGAGCCAGAGTAGATAGTAGCCTTTTGGCATGCAAATTAAAAAGGGAGTTGGATATTACCCCAATTCCACATATGACATGTCGAGATAGAAATATCAATGCAACGAAAGCATTGCTTTTAGGATTAAACATAGAAGGAGTTGAAAATGTTCTTGTAGTGACAGGAGATCCTGTACCTTCTCCCCTTCGTGATGAAATAAAAACAATGTTTAGCTTTAATTCAGCTATTTTGGCAAAACATATTAGTGAGTTAAATGAAGAAGTGTTTTCTTCTCCTTTTGGCATTTGTGCCGCATTAAATGTGAATGCTAGGAATTTTGATGCGCAGCTAAAGCATGCACAAAAGAAGATTGATAATGGTGTTACGATGCTTTTTACACAACCTGTCTTGACTGAGGAAGCTTTTGAAAATCTAAAAAAAGCGAAAGAAACATTACAGGCAAAAATTTTAGGAGGAATTATTCCAATTGTAAGTCACAGAAATGCCTGTTTTATGAATAATGAAATTTCAGGAATCAACGTATCTCAAGATATTATCAATCAGTACGAAGGAAAGGAACGAGAGGAAGCTAGTAAGTTAGCCGTCAAGATTTCTACGGAAATTGCAGAAAAAATCAGTCCATATGTAGATGGATATTATATTATCACACCATTTAATCGAGTGGATATTATTGAAAAAATAATTCAAGGGATTCACACATTCCAATCTTAATACGATTGAAATGTGGTATCATAAGTTTAGTATGCAAGAGTACATACGATTTTACGTTTTTAATAATAACTCATATAAATATCGGCACCTAAGGCTTCTAATTTCTTAGGTGCTATTATTTTATATACTCCATTTTCTTTCTTTAGATATTCCTTATCACAAAAATTCTTTAAAGTGCGAAGCAAATGTCTATAGCTAGTACCAAGAAGTTCAGATAAAGCAGTAAGATTCTCGTCAAAAACAAGATTCTCAGAGGTATTAATAATATAAGAAGCCAAACGTTCTTCCAATGGATAAAGCAAGTTATGAGAATTGAATTGCCCAGTTGTATCTAGCTTTTTTGCTAAGTGACAACAGGCAGCACGAAGAAATTTTCGATCATTATACAGCATTTTATGACATGGTTTGAGTGGAAGTAAAAGACAATATACATCACTTAAGGCTTGTACATTAGTAGTAATTTTTAACTGATTCACAAACTCTGCATCTCCAATAATTTCAAATTGATGATAAAAGGTGTGTAAATAATGTTTTCCATTGGATAATAAAGAATACACTTTAGCTCTACCCGATATAAAAAAGCAAATATATGTAAGGGGCTCTCCATATTTAAAAATATGTTCTCCTTTTTTATATAAAACAAGCTCGAGAGGGTAGTTTTGATAATCTGTTAATACTTCATCAATTGGATTCTCGCGTAATATTTTTTGAAATAGTATACTATCATGAATTCGCTCCATTATTTAATCCTTTCTTTCGTAATTATTCTGATAATAAATATATAGTGACATATGTCATACATTCCTGCAACAAAAAGTTTTATACTTTTAGTTAGTAAATAGAAAAGGAGATTCTACATGGCAGTATTTTTATCTATTTTTAGTGGCATTATTTTATCGATTATGATTGTTATGAATAGTGATTTGTCAACTACAATGGGCATTTATCCTTCGGTCGCACTGATTCATTTTATTGGTTTAATCGTAATTATTATTATTTTAAAAATCAAAAAATTAAGTCTGAAATTTGATAAATCTATTCCAATTTATTGGTATAGCGGAGGGGCAGTTGGTATTTTAACTACTATTTTTCAGAATGTCACAGTCTCAAAGATTGGGGTATCAAAAATGTTAGCATTAGCATTATTTGGTCAAAGTGTGATTTCAATTGTTATTGAGCATTTTGGATTATTTGAAACACCAAAGCGCTATATTCAGAAAAAGCAGTTTATTGGAATCGCCCTTATACTAATTGGAATTATAGTCATGTTTCTTTATTAATTGATATCAAGTTGAGAATAAGTCAGAATTATAAAGGAAGAAAGGAAACGTATGTATATTATATTAGCGATATTATCAGGGGTTACCATTGTGGTAAGTAGAATGACAAACGCAAAGCTTGGAAAAGAATTAAGTGTATACCAAAGTACATTTTTTAATTATGTGGTGGGGTTTATAGGATCAATGCTTGCCATGTTTCTTTTTAGAGCAACCTTTTTATTTGAGCCACATACAAATGGAGTGCGTTTTTATGCTATGTTTTTAGGAGGTGTGCTAGGTGTTATAATGATTATTATTTCGAATATTATTACACCTAAAATATCAGCCTTTTCACTAACAATCATTATATTCGTTAGTCAGTTATTCTCAGGGGTAATCCTAGATTATTTTTTATTTGAACAGCTTTCAGCAGGAAAAGTGATAGGGGGCACATTAGTTTTGATTGGATTGATATTTAATACAAAAGCTTAGACTTGAAAATAAACGAAGTGTGCTATATAATATTTTGGACAAGCAAGGAGGTTTTGTACAATGAACATAAATGTTTTAGCTGGTCCAATTATCGGAGGAGTAATTGGGTACTTTACGAATTATATAGCTGTTAAAATGCTTTTTCGCCCTTTAAAGCCCATTAAGATAGGAAACTATACACTTCCCTTTACACCTGGAATTATTCCTAGAGGAAGAAAGAGGTTAGGAACAGCCATTGGAAATGCGGTTGGTCAGAACTTATTAACCCAAGATGCACTCGAAGAAGCACTTCTATCAGAAGAGATGAAAAATAAGGTTTTGGAAGATGTGAAAGCCTTTTGGGATAAACAACAACAAAATGAAACAACGGTGAAAGAAAAAGCATTGGAATATGTGAATGAGGAGCAATACGAGGCAACTCAAGATAAGATAGAAAATAAAATTACAGATAAAATACTAGAAAAAATGGATGAAATGGACATAGGCACAATAATTGCTGGTGAGGGAATCAAAGCAATAAAAGAGAAAATAGGAGGTTCTTTTCTTGGAATGATGATAAATGATTCTTTGATTGAATCTATGTCAGCGCCTATTATCGATGCAATAAATGTGTATATAAAAGAAAATGGTCCAGTTATTATTTATAGTAAGGTAAGTGAAGAATGTGATAAATTATCTAATTCACAAATCAAAGAGGTGATTCATATCGCCGACGACTTTGATTTTGCTTCTGTTTTTATGAAAGGTTATGAGAATCTGGTAGAAAATGAATTAGGAAAAATTGTCGCAAAAATCAATATTTCATCTATCATTGAGAAAAAGATAGATGAAATGGATGTTCTAGAGTTAGAAGAATTAATTATGTCCGTTATGAAAAAGGAATTGTCTGCTGTAGTAAATCTAGGAGCAGTGATTGGTTTTGTTCTTGGTATTATCAATATATTCTTTCGATAAATAAAAAGCGTGGGCTATGCTCACGCTTTTGGCTTATTAAACTTCTTAGCAGGTATCCGAATTTCTACTTCTGTTTCTATATTAGGAGTACTTCGGTAAGTAAGACCGCACTCTGCATTATAAAAAAGTTGTAATCGTTTATGTGTATTTGATATACCAATATTACTACCATGAGAACTTGAACTTTTGTTTCCACCAATAAGGATGGATTTTAATTTTTCAGATGTAATACCTACGCCATCATCAGATATGATAAAGACAATAGTGTTATCTTCTAACCAACCCATGATAACAATGGTTCCTTCTTTTGATTCTTTGGAAAAAATTCCATGTTGGATACTATTTTCTACGATAGGTTGAAAGACAAGCTTTGGTATCTCATAGTCTAGGAGTTCATCAGGAACGTCAATTAAAAACTTAATCTTGTTTTGATAACGCATGTTTTGTAACTGTACATAAAGTGAAACGTGTTCTAATTCCTCTTTTACAGAAACAGTTATATTTCCCTTGTTTAAGGTTAGTTTATAAAATTTTGACAAAGCCCAAACGGCATTAGATACTTCATCACTTTTTCCCATCTTAGAAAGCCAATTAATCATATCCAGTGTGTTATATAAAAAATGAGGGTTAATTTGAGCTTGCAACGCTTTAAACTCTGATATTCGTAAATCATTGGAAGCTTTTTCTTGCTGTTTTAATAAAATATTGATTTCATCGGTCATAAAATTGTAAGTCTCTATTAAATCACCGATTTCATCACGCCCCGGGTCTAGCGCAAGACGTTTTGGTGTACTTTTTCTTACCTGATTCATCTGATTGATTACGGATTTGATTCTCTTTACAATTGAATTGGATAAAAGTAAAGCAATAAAAAAGGCAATTCCAAGGAAAATCATGTAAGTACCGACAAGTTGATAAACAATATCTCTGGTTTGTACAATGGCATTGTTGGTTGGGATAACAGAAATCATGTACCAGTCGGTATTTGGAATCTCTTTACAACCAATGTATACGATTTCTCCACCTAGTGTCATTGTGGTAAAGTTGTTAATATGAGCCAGCTTTTGTTGTACTGTTTCATAAGATAAAATATATTTTCCAGATAAAGAGGAATTAGAGGTAGAGACGATTGAGTTTCGTTCGTTGATTAAGTAAGTGGAACTGTCGCTTATTGACAAATCCTTGCCTAGAATAAAATCAATATTGCTTTTTGAAAAGTAAACAGCAATATACGCAGCAGGAGTATTTACGTTATCTAAAAAGTTAACCTTTCGAATAATTGCTAGTTCTCCGTAATTTTTACACTCACTAGGAGAAAGATATAAGCTTGGGCAAACAAGATATTTTTTAGGTGTACTAGAAAAAATACCATGCCAATAAGAACCTTTCGCGTTTTCCATTGGCTCTAAGATTTGATAATCCGAATAAATCGGATCATTGTAAATGGATTCAAATTCTTTACTTAAATATACTTTAATATCAGTAATGACAAAACCGTCGATAGAGGAATGAATGGAGCTTAAGAAAGAAGTGGTATCTTTTTCAAACTCTTCTCCTTTTTCAAGTGGTATCTCATAGGAAGTCTTTGTCACAATCTCAGACAAGTATTGTGAGTTTAATATTGATTTCGAAGCATTATTAACTTGGGCAATGGAATTTTCAATATAATCAGCCGTCTGTCTAGAGAGGCTTTGCTCGGAAAGCACTGTGTTAGACAGCAGTATGTCCGAAAGTTGATTTAATAATATAAAAACAATTAAAATAGTAGGTGCGATGACTAATATTAAGTGAGAAAAGATAAATTTAGACTGCAATTTCATGTCCTGTGTATAAAATAGGATTCCTTTTTTTAACCGTTTTATCATCTGTTATATATTCCTTTCCAATGAAATATTAGCCTTTACAAAGCGTAAAGATAAATCTATTTAAAGTTTTCCATCAAAATATTGCTCTCGAAATTCAGATGGAGATAAGCCTACCTGTTTTTTAAAAGTTTTCCCAAAATAATTACCATCATTATAACCTACTTTGGAAGAAATATCTGTTATCTTATAACGAGAATCCATTAATAGTTTTTTTGCTTTTTCGATACGGTATTCGGTGAGATATTGATTTAACGTTTTTCCTGTTTCTGTTTTAAATATTGTGCAAACATAAGAAGAGGATAAAAAAACATGTTCACTAATATCTTTAATCGATAAACTATCGTTTTGATAGTTTTTACTTACAAATTCTTTGATTAAAAATATGGTTGAATTATCCCGATTCTCATTTTCGAAAGACTTAAAAAAACTTGTTGTTTTACGTTCCAGAATTTCATGTAGGTCAAAAAAAGTAACACTTTTGGAAATGTAATCTAGAATCGTTTCTGTACTATCTGCTGAAATTGAAATATGAAACTGATTCGCAGATTCGTTTAATTCTAGCAATAATTTATAGTATAAGTCCTTAACCTGATTTACCAAAATAGCCTTGTTATTAACAAATGATGTTTTCAATTTACTTAGAATCTGAGTAACCTTTTCAGAGTTTCGACTCATCAATGCTTCTGAAAACTCTGATAAAATTTTACTAGGTAAAAAAGAAGGATATGTGATAGCTTCAACATCATTATACAATACTGCATTATACGGGTAAAAAAAGGAGCTATGCATTAAAATAATAGCGTTATTATAGGATTCATATAACTTTTCTATATTACTCACTGCCTTTCCTAAACTAATAAAATGCGTAAAGGATTGTTTTAGTGAATTGGAAAAATACTCCAAGGGCGTACAAAGCATATCCTTTTGTATTTTATCCTTACCTAGTAGATGCACAATGATATATTCCTCTTGTTTTATTCCATAGATAAAATCAATTTTAGCTTTTTTTAGTAAAGGAGTTAGTTGCTTCATAATAGGAGTGGCTTCTAGTTTAGAAATCGATAAATCATTGTTTGAACCAGGCATGCTTGTTTGTTGATTTGTTTGATACAATAATTTAATTATAAGGGTAGCAAAAGAGGAATAATTTTTTAAAGATAATCCCAGTTGTGATAATTCGCTCTTATAATCCGTTTGAGGGTCGTGATTTGGATAAATCATTTTTAAAGTCAATTGAAACATATTATCATAACGATTATCATCCGCCGATTGTCTACTAAAAACAATTGATTTATGATATAGGATTGCTTCTTTGACGGATTCTTTTAATTCTTCAAGATCAATAGGTTTTTCTACATAACTGATCGCTTTAAGTTTAATGGCCGCTTTTAAATATTCTTTATCAGAATATCCACTCATGAATATAATAGAACTTTCAGGTTGGATTTCACGAATCTGTTTTGCCATCTCGACGCCGTCCATGCGAGGCATACGTACATCGCTTAGAATAATCTCAGGTGAATGGCTTTTTACAATTTCAAGTCCATGTAAGCCATCATCTGCCTCAAATATAGTATCAATGCCAAGTGCATTCCAATCAATACTATGAATCAAGCCACCTCTAGTCAGTTCTTCATCATCAACAATTAAAAGCTTCATACGTGTATCTCCTTTGGCAATTTGCTATATTTATTTTACCAAATCCTTAAAAAATTACAAGGAAAAGCAAAATTCACCAAAAAAAATTACCCTGTTTCAAAAAATATTACGATAAAATAAAAAAAATCTATGTGATATGATATAGAAAAGACGAACTAAACAAAAGCTATCTAAGCTGTTAAAGGAGGAATAAAAATGTCTGAGTATGTTCTAGAGCTTAAAGGAATTACAAAGATATTTCCTGGTGTTAAAGCACTAGATAATGTGCATTTTCAATTAAAGCCGGGCGAGATACATGCATTAATGGGAGAAAACGGTGCAGGTAAATCAACGTTCATTAAAGTCATTACTGGAGTACATAAAGCAGAAGAAGGAGAAATGTATCTAGATGGTAATTTAGTACATTTCAAAGGGCCAAAAGATGCACAGGCAGCAGGCATTGCAGCTATATACCAACACGTGACATCCTATCCACAGTTATCAGTGACTGAAAATATTTTCATGGGACATGAAAAAGTAAAAAAAGGCAGAATTCAATGGAAAGAAATGAATCAGGAAGCCGATGAACTGTTAAAACAGCTGAATGCAGATTTTAAATCTACGGATGAAATGGGAACCCTTAGTGTTGCACAACAACAGATGGTTGAAATAGCAAAAGCTTTGTCAATGAATGCAAGAATTATTATCATGGATGAGCCAACTGCATCCCTAACCAAAAGAGAATCCGAAGAGTTATATCGTATTACTGAAAAATTGAGAGATGATGGAGCCTCTATTATATTTATTTCTCATAGATTTGAAGATATGTATCGTTTAGCAACGAAGGTAACTGTATTTCGAGATTCCAAATACATTGGAAGTTATGATGTAGATGGAATTACCAATGATGATTTGATTACTGCTATGGTAGGTCGAGAAATCAATGACTTATTTCCAAAGCCAGAAGTAAAAATTGGAGAAGAGGTATTGCGAGTTGAGAATTTAAGTCGAACGGGTTACTTTAAAGATGTTTCTTTTGCAGTAAAAAAAGGTGAGATACTTGGACTAACAGGATTAGTTGGTGCAGGTAGAACAGAAGTAGTGCAAACCATTTTTGGAATTGAAGCTTATGACAGTGGAAGAATTTACATGAATGGAAAACAAGTTAATATAAAAAAACCACTGGATGCTATGAATCTTGGAATAGGGCTTCTACCAGAAGATAGACAGCTTCAGGGACTGATTCTTGATTGGGGAATCGGAAGAAATATTACGTTACCAGTGATTGGTGATTTAGGAAATAAGCTGCTAACGAATGAAAAGAAGGAACGAGCAAGAGCGAAAGAGTTAGCAGAGCGAGTAGATACCAAAGCAGTTACATTATTTGACAAAGCAAGTTCTTTGTCAGGTGGAAATCAGCAAAAAGTAGTAGTTGCAAAATTATTGGCTTCAGATCTAAAAGTAATTATTTTGGATGAACCAACAAAAGGAGTTGACGTTGGCGCCAAAGCAGCTATCTATGAAATAATGGGTGAGCTTGCGAAACAAGGCTATGCAATTATCATGATTTCTTCTGAAATGCCAGAAATACTTGGTATGAGTGACAGAATCGTTGTTATGTGTGATGGTAGAGTAACCGGAGAATTGATGCGAGGCGAAGCAACGCAGGAAGGAATTCTTGAAAAAGCGATGGCCAAAACACAAAAAACAACAGAAGCAGTGGAGTGAGGTGAAGGAAGAGATGGAGAAGAAAGGTTTTGATATAAAAAAATTAACCAGCTCTCGTGAAGCGAGTTTGGCTGTGGTGTTACTCGTATTATGTGCATTTATTGCTTTTCGAAATGCTACATTTGTAACTCCAAAGAATTTAAATAATATGTTTGTCAATTATGCGATCTATATGATTCTGGCTTTAGGAATGATGTGTGTACTGGTAATTGGAGAAATCGATATTTCAATTGGATCTACAATAGCTTTTTCAGGTATGTCTGCGGCACTCATTCTAAGAGATCATCAAGGAACGCCTACACTAGTCGCTTTTCTAATTGCAATTGCTGTTGGAACATTGTGTGGAATTGTCATTGGTATTGTAATTGCAAGAGGAAAGGTTATATCGATTATCGCTACGCTTGGATTTATGAACATACTAAGAGGTCTTACCTATTTATTGGCAAAAAACCAATGGGTAGCAGCATATCAGGTAACGGAAGGCTTTAAGTCTTTTGCAACTGGAAAATATTTAACCTTTGGATTAATTAATAACTTGATTTTTGTAGCAATTATTTGTTATATTATTTTCTTCTATTTCTTAAAATACACAAGAACAGGAAGAAAGATATACGCAGTTGGTTCGAATGCTGAGGCAGCACAAGTAAGTGGTATTAACATTGATAAGGTAAGAGTTATGGTATATGGAATCATGGGTATGCTTTGTGGACTCTCTGGAGCATTATGGGTTTCCTTATACGCTTCTGCGCAAGGTGATATGGCATCTGGAATCGAAATGGATATCATTGCAGCGTGTGTTATCGGAGGTGTTAGCTTAACAGGTGGTAGAGGTAGTGTAGTAGGAGTATTGCTTGGTGCACTTACCATTGCAGTTTTAGGAAATGGTCTCCCATTGATTGGAGTATCACAGTTTTGGTTGGATGCGATTAAAGGCTTAATCATAATTGTAGCAGTCATATTGAATGTGGTCTTACAAAGGTCAATGGATAAAAATAACCTTAAGAGGAGGGAAATCTAATCATGGCAAAACAAAAAAGAGTTATTATTGCAGAGCAGGAATTTTCATGGAAGAAATTTTTCCTCAAATGGGAATGGTTTTTAGTACTTATTTTTATCGGAGTAAATATATTGAATTTCTATGTATCACCACTTGATAAAACAACAGGATTGCCAATTTATATGAGCTTGTCAGGATTATTCAATGCAACTTTATCCTTCCTTGAAAAAGCGTTTATCGCATTGCCAATGGCTTATATCCTTGTACTGGGTGACATTGATATTTCAGTAGGATCTATCGTTGCTTTATCCGCTGTTGTTATGGCTGAAAGTTATAATAAGCTTGGATTGCCAATGGGTGCATGCGTTATCATTGCTCTCTTAGTAGGAACTTTGTGTGGATTTATCAATGGATTTATACTAACCAAGTTTACAGAACTTGCACCAATGATTGTTACTTTAGGAACGCAAATACTGTTTCGAGGGATTGCAACTATTATATTAAAGGATCAGGCTTCACAGGGACTTACTAATGTAAATTGGTTCAGTCAGCTTTACTGGGGAAAATTAGGACCTGTTCCATATATTTTCATCATTTTTATCATATGTGCTTTTATATTTGGATTTGTACTTCATAAAACCACGTTTGGTAGAAGACTTTATGCGATTGGAAGTAACCGAGTTGCAGCCGAATATGCAGGAATTCAAGTTCAAAAGATTAGATGCATTGTATTTACCATTACTGGTACCTTTTCAGCAGTGACTGCAATTTTCTTAGCATCTTGTATGGGAAGTGCTAGACCAAATATTGCATCAGGCTATGAGTTGGATGCGATATCAATGGTAGTACTTGGTGGTATATCAACTGCTGGAGGAAAGGGTAACTTTGTAGGAGCTATTATAGCAATCTTTATTATAGGATTCTTAAGATACGGATTAGGATTAGTAAACGTTTCATCTCAGGTTATGTTAGTTATTATTGGAACACTTTTAATTTGTGCAGTTATGCTTCCAAATCTAAATTTAAAAGGCTTATTAAAGAAAAAGACAGCATAAAAAATGCAATTTAGTCAATCATGTAATTGGTACTTACAGCGAAGCTGTTTGTATATATCGGGTATCAAAACACTAAATTCTTAGGGAGGAAAAAAGAATGAAGAAAAAATTACTTAGCGTATTACTTTGCGCATCAATGGTTTCAGCTATGTTAGCGGGCTGTGGAAGCTCATCATCAAATTCTACTGGAACCAAAACAGATTCAGCTACTACAACAGATTCAGCTACTACAACAGATTCAAAGGACACAACAACAGAAACGAAAACAGATGATGCTACTGCATCAGGAGATATTGGATCTTATGCAGTCATTGTTAAAAGTGCAGGAAATCCTTATAATGCAAAGCAAATTCAAGGTTTTAAAGAAGTAATCGAGGCACAGGGTGGAACTTGTATTACGAAAGAGCCAGAATCAGCTACAGCTGAGGCGCAGATTGCTATGATTAACGAGTTAGTTGCTCAGCAAGTAGATGCAATTGCAATCGCAGCAAATGATACCGATGCGTTACAGCCAGCACTAACAGCAGCAAAAAATGCAGGTATCGCAATTTCTTCTTTTGACTCATCAACAAATGCTGCAAGCCGTGCAGTTCATGTAAACCAGGCAGGTACAGAAATCATTGGTCAAACATTAGTAGAAGCAATTGCTGATATTACTGGCGGATCAGGACAATTTGCAATCCTTTCTGCTACAAGTCAGGCTACAAACCAAAATGCATGGATTGAAGCAATGAAAAAAGTAATGGAAGATAGCAAGTATTCAGGACTTGAATTAGTAGATATCGTTTATGGTGATGATGAATATCAAAAATCCGTTGACCAGACACAAGCTTTATTATCTAACTATCCTGACTTAAAAGTAATTTGCGCTCCTACTACTGTAGGTATCATGGCGGCAGCTAAAGTACTACAAGATCAAGGTGTTGCAGACAAGATTAAATTAACAGGCCTTGGACTTCCATCTGAAATGGCTGATTACATTGGTGATGATGCTGCAAAAGCATGCCCTTATATGTATTTGTGGAATCCAATTGATATTGGAAGATTATCAGCTTATACTTCAATTGCTTTAGCAAAGGGTGAAATCACTGGAGCAGCTGGAGAGAAATTTAGCGCTGGCGACATGGGAGACTACGAAATCGTTGCAGCAGCAGACGGTGGAACCGAAATTATTCTTGGACCTCCATTCAAATTCGATCCAAGCAATATTGAAGAATGGAAGAGCGTATACTAAAATAAATAATCAAATCACTTTAATAAAGCTTCCTGCATTGGTAGGAAGCTTTATATATATAGGTCTTATGGTAAGCAAACTCACAATCTTTTATAGGATGAAGTATTGAAAAATAAAATAATTTGGTTTATACTAAAACAAATCAAAATTCGTTTAGGTCTAAGGAGGACAATGTAATGATTAAAGGCTTTAAAATGAAATTATACGAAGGACAAGAAAAAGAATATGAATATCGTCATAATCAGTTATGGCCAGAGATGAAGGATATGATTCATGAGTATGGTGGGAAAAACTATACCATATTTTTAGATAAAGAAACACTAACTTTATTTGGATATATTGAAATAGAAGACGAAGAGAAGTGGAAAAAAGGAGCAGACACAGCAATCAATCGTAAATGGTGGGATTATATGGCAGATATTATGGAAACAAATCCAGATAATAGTCCTGTTGCTGTTGACTTAGATATGGTGTTTCACTTGGATTAACAAGCTTCAATTCCTGATTGACAAATCTTAGTTATATATGCTATAATTTGGCTATTATATTAAAACCGTTGAGAAAGAATAGTAAATTATAAATGACATGACAGAGAGTCGCCAGAGGTGGAAGGCGATATGGAGTTTTTAATTGAATGGGCTTTCGAGGGCAACCCGAACTAATAGTAGGCGTTGACGGGAGGATGCACCTGTTATAAAGGCATAGCATATGTTGGTATGTATACAAAGAGGACGTACGTCAATTTGAGTGGTATCGCGGATATATCCGTCTCAAGCATTAGCTTGAGGCGGTTTTTTTATATAATAAGAAAGTTCGTAGAATATCCTTATTATACAACTCTTTCCTTTTCACTCAATTTATTTCACATAACTGAATGGTAGTATGTTATAAAACCAACAATAATAAAAGTATTGAAATTAAAGGAGAATATTATGAAAAAGTTTAAGAATGTAACTTCATTATTGGTAGCAACGACTCTAATTATGACAATGGCAACCGGATGCGCTGGAAAAAATAATGCATCCTCCACTGAGCAAACAAAAAATAGTCAAGAAAATGTTCAAGAAACTCAAAAAGAGAATTCAGGTTCTTATACAATTGGGATCGGTCAGTTTGCACAACATGGTTCTTTGGATAATTGCCGAGAAGGATTTATAGAAGGCTTAAAAGAAGCTGGGATTGAAGAGGGAAAAAATTTAACGCTTATATATGACAATGCCAATGCAGATACAGGAACAGCAGCACAGATTACAGACAATTATGTATCAAAGAAAGTAGATCTTATTTGTGCAATTGCAACACCGATGGCACAAAGTGCATTTGGTGCAGCACGAGATGAAGATATTCCAGTTGTCTATACTGCTATTACAGACCCAGTTGCGGCGGAGTTGGCCCAAGAAGATAAGACACCAAAAGGTAATGTAACTGGTACAAGTGATAAATTACCAGTGGAACAACAATTACAAATGATTCGAGAGTTGCTTCCAAGTGCCAAAAAGATTGGTATTATGTATACTACAAGTGAGGTTAACTCTGCTGTTTCCGTGGAAGAATATAAAGAAAAGGCTTCTGAATATGGATTTGAAATTATAGATAGTGCAATTGCAACTGCAGCAGATATTCCTTTGGCAGCTGATGATTTGATTTCAAAGGTAGACTGTATTAATAATTTGACTGATAATACAGTTGTAAGTGCGCTACCAATTATTTTGGAAAAAGCGAATGAAAATAACATACCAGTATTTGGGAGCGAAATAGAACAGGTTAAAATTGGTTGTCTTGCTACGGTAGGACTAGATTATTATGAATTAGGAAAACAAACAGGTGCAATGGCAGCTAAGATTTTAAAAGGAGATGCGAAAGCTTCAGAGATGCCTTACGAAGTAATTGAAGAAGGAAGTTTTTATGCAAATGCACAAGTAGCAGAGGCTTTAAAGATTGAGATACCACAGGATTTAGTGGACAAAGCAGTAGAAATATTTAAGACGATAGAAGAAAATTAATTAAAGTAGTTAAAGGGAGCGTGTAAGAATGCTTAACATTCTAAACAGTATTTTGGTAGAAGGACTTATATATGCAATTATGGTACTTGGAGTATATATAACCTATAAGATTTTGGATTTTCCAGATCTTTCTGTAGATGGAACTTTTCCTTTGGGGGCGGCCATCACTGCAATATTAATAATAAATGATGTGAATCCATATCTAACCTTACTGGTGTCATTCTTGATAGGAGCCTTTGCAGGTATGATTACAGGTATCATTCATGTTAAATTAAAGGTAAGAGATTTATTAGCTGGTATTATAATGATGACTGCTCTGTATACTGTGAACTTAAGGATTGCTGGAAAGGCGAATGTAGCATTCTTTTCTAAAGATACTATTTTCACAAAAAATTTTCTAACAAGTTTTTTTGCTGAGGGCAGTGAAAAGGTGATAAGACTCGTACTTATTATTATAATTATATTGTTATTAAAATTAATGTTAGATGCTTATTTAAGAACTCGTTCAGGATACCTATTAAGGGCAGTTGGAGATAATAAGACATTAGTGACGACTTTAGGAAAAGACATGGGCTTTGTGAAAATAGTTGGTTTGAGTCTTGCAAATGGCTTGGCTGCATTAGCAGGAAGCGTCTATGCACAAAAACAAGGTTTTTTTGATATTACTATGGGAACAGGAATGGTTGTGATTGGACTTGCAAGTGTAATCATAGGAATTAATGTTTTTCAATCATTTCATTTTGTAAAAGCTACAACAGCAGTTATTATAGGAAGTATTTTGTATAAAGGGTGTGTTGCTTTGGCAATTGGCATAGGACTTGGAGCAAATGACTTAAAGTTAGTCACCGCAGTCTTATTCTTAGTTATCCTTGTTTTTACACAGGAAAAGAGAAGGAAGGTGAATAAAAATGCTTGAATTAAACCAAATTAGCAAATATTACAATCCTGGTACAATTAATGAAACTTGCCTTTTTAATCACTTTAATTTAACAATTCAAGATGGAGAATTTGTTTCAGTCGTAGGTAGCAATGGTTCAGGTAAGACTTCAATGTTAAATATTATATGTGGAAGCATTCCGATTGAGCAGGGGCAAATTATCTTAGATGAGAAAAACATTACTAATCTTAAAGAATACAAAAGACAACAAATTATTGGAAGAGTATACCAAAATCCTTCTATGGGAACTTGCCCTAATATGACAATTCTTGAAAACATGTCAATCGCAGATAACAAAGGAAAACCTTTTAATTTAATGCCTGGTACAAATAAAAAGAGAATTGATTTTTATAAGGAAAATTTAAAAAAATTAAACTTAGGGCTAGAAGATAAATTAGAGGTTAAAGTTGGCTCATTATCTGGAGGACAACGTCAAGCCATGGCGCTTTTGATGTCTACTTTGACACCAATTCGTTTTTTGATTCTAGATGAACATACAGCAGCATTAGATCCAAAGACTGCTGAAATCATCATGGAGCTTACCGACAAAATCGTATCGGAGAAAAAACTAACCACAATTATGGTAACTCACAATTTAAGATACGCGGTTGAATATGGAAATCGTCTTATTATGATGCATCAAGGAGAAGCTATTGTGGATAAGGCAAGAAGTGAGAAGGCAAATATTAAGGTAGAAGATATCTTAGATAGATTTAATCAGATTAGTATTGAATGTGGGAATTAAAAGTCAAACCCCTTGTATATCAAGGGGTTGAATGATATAAATATATGAAGTGGCTCTAATTTGGCTCTAATTTAAGTTTTTGAAGAGCATCTACTACCTGGCTCTGCTTGTTAGGGTATAGATGCGAATAAGTATTTAGTGTGGTTTCAACTTTTTCATGGCCTAATCGTTCGGCTATGAGTAATGGAGTAAAACCTAATTCAATTAATAAGGAAGCATGAGAATGTCTTAGATCGTGTATCCTTATTTTTTTTATTCCCGTCTTTTGGCATGTTATTTTTATCTCGTATGAAAATGTTTGACGGTTAAATGGGAAGAGTCTATCTGTAGGTTCAGGGGCGTATAGTGTGGCAATATAGTTTTTTATATCTTCACATAGAAAATCTGGTATCAAAACAACTCTATTGCTTTTAGGTGTCTTTGGTGGGGTAATAATATCTTCTGCATTAAGGCGCTGCAGTGTTTTATTGATGTTTATTGTTTTTGCTTCTAAGTCAATATCGTTTAGAGTTAAGGCAAGTAGTTCTCCAATTCTCATGCCTGTATAATATAGGACTTCAAGTCCTGTTTTAGTGTGAATCTTTCCAGATGAGTTTTTAATAAAACATTCAAATTCTTCCTTTGTCCAAAAGTCAATTCTTCCTGATCTATCTTTTCCTATCAACTCTGTTTTACGACAAGGGTTGTCTCTAAAATCATAATATTTACTTGCATAATTAAAAATTGCTACTAGTTGAGCATTCACTGATCTTAAGTATGTGTCAGAGTAATTTTGGCTAATCAACATATTTTGCCACTTTCTAATATCAGTAGCCTTAATGGTATTGATAGGCCTATTTTTAAAGTAAGGTAATATTTTGCCATCGATAATACGTTTTTTATTCTGTACAGTAGATGTGCGAAGCCTGGAACTTAAATCCTCCATATATAATTCTGCCAAGCTTTCTAAGCTCATATCTGGATTAGCTTCTTGTTTATTTAGAAATTCCCTTTCCCACTCGAGAGCTTCTCTTTTTGTAGCAAATCCTCTTTTTTTCTTCTTTTTCTTGTTACCTTGCCAGTCAGTATAATAAAATTGACTTGTCCATGTGTTTCTGTCTAAATCCCTTGTTGCTGACATATTGTATCTTCCTTTCGTTTATGGTGTACTTTATTAAAGCTATGTGATACAATATCTTTGATTATGGTGATATTGCATAGCCTTTTATTGGTTTATGAGTTTCATCTATTGAACCGTTCCTAGTGGTGTAGGGGCGGTTTTTTAATAATTAGTTAACTTTCCATCGTTTACCACAATCTTGACATACCCCATATGTAACTGTTTTGCTTTTCTTTCTTAACATTAATGGAATAACTATAAGTAATCCAAAAATTGTTAGTGCTAATATTAAATAAAGTAATAGTGTAAAGCAACCAGTACCTTTTGATTCAGAAACGGTTTGGAATGATATATTTTCGCCTCCGCATTTAGGACATTTCATGGTTTTATTTCTCCCTTCTCTTTTGTTTATATGATTAATTAAAAGACATAGATTTTACAGCTTTGTAATAATTTGCTGTTACGGAGTTAGCCAGATCATAAGTGACTGTATTTATCTTCCAATTTCCTTTTTCTTTTAACAAACTAATTTTAAAGGTTTTAGTTTTATACTTTTTCTGATAAGCACTCATACTATCTTTGATTGACTTCTTAAAGATGGAATTGAATTTTTTTAATAATGTTTTATCTGAATAATTTTTATCTGCATTTGCAAATGCGAATAGGATAAGATTTGCAAATGCATATTCATACGTAGTTGATGAATCTAAGTATTTACATTTAACAGTAACAGTTGCTTTATTTTTATCTACTTTAATTTTTTGAACAGAGTATTTTAGTGACTTGTTCCTTATTTTTAAATAGCTACGCAACGAAGAATAATCATTTAATTCCGATGGATTATAGTTCTTGGTATCCTTTACGTATTTATTCATCTTTTTTACATCGTACTTCTTTGCAGCTTTAAAATAATTGTTAATAGTTGTTTTGATTTTTGTTTTATCAGATGCCGCATTTACAATAGAGGCGCTATTACAAATTGGACTCATTACTAAAATTAATAATAAAATAACTGATAAACACAACGATATTGCTCTTTTTCTCATACTCTTTATCCCTCTTTCTTAATTCTTTTTTCGTTGCTGTCCCCTAAATTAGGAGGATGGTTTCTTGACATATAGGTTAACCTATGTATATAATATACTTAACAAGACAGCCGGAAGATAGCTCAAACTTATCCGTCTCGGCGAAAAATCAAAGCGTTATAAAAATAGCCGTCCTAACTTTTGCAGAGAACAGGGCGGCTATTTCTTTTTGTCATTTTTAACAAAGGTTAAAATAGCAATTACCATAATTACAAAAGCAAATAGATCACTATATGTAACATACATGAGCACCACCCCCTCGCAAGACTCGAGACGGATGGGCATGCTCGCCCTACCGGCTGCCCGGTTAAATATATTATTGTCAACGTGTCGATGTGACAGGCACGTCCGAAAGGTGTGCGTCTCATGCACACGTTGGTTCAATGTGGTAATTTCGTTACTACGTGTGGGCGAGAGCCACACCTCTTTGTATTCTATCGTTTTGTAGACCTCAACAAAATTGATGGCTGTTAAAAGTTTTACTCACCACAATTTCGTGGGCAGTCTGGAAAAACTCTCACTCACAACCATTTGATTGTCACTTTGAAGAATCAGACTGTGCAATTTTGCTCTTTCCTAAGGGGCCGAATTTTCGGCAGCTCTTCCTGTAGGAAGAATGTAGGGAGTGACATCATGTTAAACCTTATTTCCGTTCTAATATAATTCCCAATTATTTGGGAAAGTAGGTTTCGCATTATTTTGGGGAAAATCGTTTTCGACCACATTTGGGCGAAGTCACTTTGTTTCGCCATTATCTTTATCAGCTGGTAGTTCATTTTTTATAATTGTTGAATTGTCCTTAAGTATCTCTTCGAGCCTGGTTTTGAAATCACTATTATTAATTATATTTTTGATGTTAAGATTTTTACTTAGTTCATTTATAGTTTTTAAGTATTCTCTGTAATTATCATTATCAGTCAAATCATCAATAGTTTTGTTTGCATTTTCAAGAATGGGATTAAGTGTTAAGGTAAGTCCTGCTGTATAACCTGTAATAAGAGAAATATCCATTTTCCAGAATTTGAGTATATTGATAATTATATCTTCGCCAATATTTTTAGAATCGTTTTCAAATAATAGATAATCTTCTAATGATATTTCTAGCTTATTAGCCACATATTTTTCTGTTGCATCATTTTTTATTCTCTCATTTTTACACAAGGTAGATAATATTTGAAGCACGGTTTCCGGAAACTCATCGATAAGTCTTATTAAAGATAAGTCTTCGTTTGAATTTCTTTTGGTTGATTCAATTACTATATTTTGATTACCTATGTAATAAATATAATCAATAGGTTTTTGGTTTAACAAAATGTCTGTGCTTATGTCTAAATATTTTGCAATTTTGTTCAAATTTTCACTGCTAGGAGTAATACTCCTAAGTTTAGAAAGATAACTTCTAGCAAAGCCTAAGTCCTTTTCCATCTTATTAATTGAAATTCCTCTATGCTTTGCAATCTGCTTAATTCGTTCATATAAATCCATCATTTGTCTCCTTGAAATTTAAATAATAGTATTGACATACGCAAAATAATGTGTATAATGAAATATAACAGCGCAATATAATACGTATATTTATTATGTTTTAAAGCTAAATTTTAAATGAATTATACAATATATTGCGTATTAAGTCAACAGGTAAACGCAATTTATTGCGTAATTTGTCGAGAAAGGAGTGATTGTATTGATTTTAGAAAATATTAAAATCCAATGTAAAATAAAAAAAGTATCAATATCTAAGATGGAAAGAGATTTACATTTTACACGAGGATATATACATAAATGGAATAGGATAGTACCAGGTGTAAATAAGGTCAAAATGGTATCAGATTATTTAGGTGTAACAGTAGAAGACTTGATAAAGCAATTTGGTAATATGTCAAGAACATAATTGAATTGTTTTTGATAGAAAAGGGTAACTTGAATAGACCTACGGCTTTTCAAAGAAAAAACGTAAGTTAGACGATTAATATAGATTACCTACTCTTATCCGGAGAGTAGAGTTGGCTTTTGTCCAGCAGGCCAAAAAGCATACGTAAAAATTTACGGGAAGTCAACGCGAGTGCTCTTTTATGTTGATGGTTTCTAGTTTCAACATATTTTTTATTGTAGAAGCTTTTGTATTCAGGGCAGTTTCTTATGACACTGCCAGTAGCTTCGATGATGTAGTAGCGCAGGTAACGGTTGCCAGCCTTACTCATCTTTTTATCTTCTGCTTCAAATTCACCAGACTGGTTATCATTCCAGACGATACCACAGTATTTGGCAAGTGCATCAGAATTCTGAAAAGCTTTAATAGAGCCGAGTTCGGCAAGGATACCGGCAGAGTAGACTTTACCGATTCCAGGAATGGAATTCAGAACGGTATACTCATCAGGGTTTAAACCTTGAACAGTTTGAAGTATGGCTTTATCAATCGCTTTCAGTTCTTTTTCAAAGGAACTGATGCAGTTAAAAGAAGAAGCAATAGATATGGTTAATGGTTCATAAAGACATTTATCTAGCCTATATGAATTACGAGCAGCAGCTTGAAGAAGCTTAGCAGTTTCATCCGGATCAACAATGCGACCGCGACTTTTGGAGTTGACAAAAGCAACTAGTTCTTCGACAGATGAATTTACAAGATCTTCATTGGTTGTAAATTCGGTCAGAATAGCTTTGGCAGTAGCATTATATTTGTTTGAAAAAGGATGCTCGTCTTTATTCAATAAAGCATACTCACTGAATTTCAGAAAGATGTTATTTAACATGTATGTTTTCTCTCTGGCAATACATTCGGTGATATGTAAACGATGTCTTGTAAGACGCTGAAGAGCTAAATACTGGGAACCACGCCAAGGTTTAATGGTAATACGCCCCACACGTGCATAATCAGCAATAACAAAAGAATCAATACCATCATTCTTACCTAAGTCATTAAAAGATTTTTTATAGTTTTTTACTTCCTTTGGATTAAGGCAGTAAACATGTACAGAAAAAGGAGCAAGTTTATCACTGGCAGAAAGATAGTTGGCGATATGAACACCAAAAAAGCCGGTAGACTCCATACTGATAATGACGTACTTGAACTGATGGTTATTAGCTAAAACATCAACAATCATTGTTTCAAGAAGTTCTGCTCCTTCCTGCGAATTAGGAACTGGTTTCATCTTTATGAAATAGTCCTGATGGAAATCAAGGGCAGACACAACATTAAAACGGGATGCAATATCAATCCCAACAAACAGCGTTGATAGGTAATCGATTTTCTTCACGGGAATCACCACCTTTCAAAATAAAATGAAGAATGTAATCATGGATTATCCCAGATCACTACGCCACCCTAAACCTCGCGTTATTAGCATTCTCTGGCAGAAATACCCTGCTGGTGGCTAGATACCAGGATGCAGCATTTGTGTAATAAGTCTTGGCGTAGCATTAGGGCTGCATGCTTTCTAGGCAATAACATGAAGTTTTGCAGGAGGAATAAAGCAGTAACCACAGCTACAGTTCTTATGAACAAAGTATAGCATCTGGGGCCATGATGATAAAGAAACTTATTAACTATGTAGGTATCTAAAATTCAATACCTATATCATAAAAATAAGTTTATAGCCTCCATATGAGGTCTATAAACTTATAATACGAGGAGGATTAACTATGAAAGAGTTGATTGAAATTGGAAATTAAATTTTTCACAAAATTTAAAGCTTGTTTTGTTCCTTCGTAAAAAGCTTGGTTCGTTAAATTCTTATTTAACTAACTAAATTATACAAGGTGGCTAACAAGCAAAGCGAATATTAGCTATTGTATGGGAAGAAAAAAATGAAACTGCAATTAGTTAGATAAAGTCGAGTTTTTTAACTAACTGAAAAACTGCACAATGCCAGTATTTACAAGGGTTTGCGAAAAATAAGACTGCGTGATATAGTTCTGGATAAACAAATTAAAAGGATAACTAAGGAAAGGGATGATTCTATGAACGAGTTAACAATCAACTACGAAACAAATATACCGACAGTTTCAGCAAGAGATTTATATGATTCGGTTTCAGGTGAAGATGGGATATCTGGTACTGAAAGATTCAGTAAGTGGTTTGAAAGATATGCTGGGTACGGATTTGAAGAAGGTAAAGATTTTTCAACCCCATATAAAAAAGTACGGGTTCAATTAGAGGGAACCAGATATGTCTCAAGAGAAGTGGAGGATTATGATCTTTCAGTTGATATGGCAAAACAAATTTGTATGCTGCAGAGAACTGAACATGGTAAAAAAGTGAGGCAGCATTTAATTGAGGTTGAGAATGCTTGGAATTCACCAGAACAATTATGGGCAAGGGCAATAAAGATAGCTGATAAAAAAATTGAAGAACTAAAGAGTAATAACAATCAACTGTTATTGGAGGCAAAGCAAAATGAACCTAAAATTCGATTTGTTGATGCGGTGACAGGTTCTAGAACCTCAATACTGATTGGTGATTTAGCAAAGATATTAAAACAAAACGGTATCGATATAGGTCAAAATAGATTGTTTGATTGGATGTATAAAAATGACTATCTAATTTATGGTGGTTCAAGACATAGAATGCCAACGCAAAGAGCAATGAATATGGGACTTTTCGAAATAAGAGAGGGTTTAAGACCGGATGGTGAGCCGACTAGAACTACGCTTGTCACAGGCAAGGGGCAACAGTATTTCATTAACAAGTTTTTGAAAGATAAAAAATCAGCCTGAATTAAAGCAAGAAAGAGAGTGGATAAATTATGAGTTTTTATACAGTTGAAGATGTAAAGAAGATTTTAGGAATATCGGATAGTAAGGCATATCAAATTATTAGAAAACTTAATAAGGAGCTAAGTAACAAGGGGTATATAACGGTAGCTGGCCGTATCCCAAAGAAGTTTTTTAATGAAAGATATTATTGTGATGAAAGTGAACTTAAGGCTATTGTAGGTAATTGATTCAAAGCAATAAAAAAGCCATTAACTAAGTTCGCACCTTAGTAATGGCAAGTAACTCGTAAACGTCAATTTGTTGGAGTATAGGTTGATAATATCATAAACTTATACTCCATGCAAGAGGAATGGAGGAAATTTATGTATCAAATGATAAATGATAAGTTAAGAATTATGTCCTGCGGTATTGATGATTTATCAGATAAAAGAAAAGAAGTGATTGTAAAAGTATTTAATGGTGATAGTATAGAGGCACTTTCAATGTTTTATGACCAAGAAGACGACATGATTGTTTTGAATTACGATAATAAAAATTATGAATTCATCAAGTCCTTTGCAGAAAATTATTTAGAAATGAATAGGGAGCACAGGGGGGACGTAATACAGCGCATCTCTAATTTAAAAAGCCAAAAGCATATATTGGAAATGGTTAATGTTTTAGATTCGGTATATTGGATTAGAAAATGTAAACAAGAGGAAGAAGAAGCACGAAAATTTCAAAAAATACTTAAAAGGCAAAGTGTTGCCGCCTTTGGAGAAGCAGCCCCAATGCTAGAAGCATTAAGAAGAGTTGATACATGTGAAAGTGAATTTTTCTTTGATTGGAATCCATTCATGTTTGGGTATATTCAAGGTGTCAGATCTGAGCGTGACAGAAGAAAAAAAGCGGCATTGAAGAAAGCAGGTGCCTTAAATGAATGATGTTGTAAAAGCGTTTATTATTGAATCACCAACAGATGATGAAACAGCAATTATCAGCAAAATTATAAAAGCATATTCATCACATGGAATGTTTAGTGTTGCTATAATAGCATTTAATTTTGGTAAGATGCAGGGCAAACGGATAGAACGCATGCGTAGAAAGCAGGTGAATCCAAATGACAAAAACTAACGTGCTTTTTAGTGTTAAAAAATGTCTGTCCTGTGGAACTTATCATAGTTTAGAAAAACATAACTGTAGTTGTGGTGGATATCTGTATTTTTGTGGTGATATCTACCAGCCAAAAGTAAGGAAAAAGCAATATCATTAAACATGTTACTATGTTTTAGTACGTAGTAACTACATAGGAGAGATAGTAAATGTATTGTGTGGTCCAGGAAATAAAATTAAAAAAACCAAATATGTATGGCTATCCAAAGAAGCTAGAAGCCTATTTATTAAAAATGTCACTTAATGGACAGGATTTGAGCCACTATTGCCATAGATTCAGTGAGGAACGCTTTGAAAGACCTATTAAAAAGGCATATAAAATTAGTATACATCAAAGCTATAGAGAAGATGGGAAAGTTAAGAAAAAGCAATATGTATTATGTACTGTAAATTATTATGATTTTGCTACAGGTATGCTTTCACTCTATGAATGTTGTGAAATTGGTATATATAAAGTAGCTAAAAAATTAGGAGTGGATGCTGGCCTTATCTACGATATAGTGGAAGAAAAGCTTAATCCATTAATAGAATCTATAAGAGATGAATTTATGCAAACGGAAGAGTATAAGGTGAACCAGAAACACGAGGATATTACTACTCGATATGCTCTAAATAAAATAGAGTTTGGTAAAAATTATGAATGTGATTCGAGTATTTATGATTCAATCTATGATGTATTTGGCAATCTGATGAATGAAACAAAGCTGGAAGAAGTAAAGGCTAATTTCGAAGCACGAAAAGAGTATGAAGAAAAAAGCCGTAGTTATCAAGAGGATTTTTATAGTAACTACAGTAAGTATTTTACAGGCAGTGGTGAAGGTAGTTACTTTAATAATAATCAGAGTAACCACGGTATGGAAGATAAGGAAATGCTTAAGCAGTTCTATAGAGTGTTGTCTAAAAAATTTCATCCGGATGCTAATCAGGACAAGGATACATCAAAGGAAATGAAGTTATTGAATCAACTTAAAATTGATTGGAATATTTAAACATGATGGGGTTAATAGGTACACCTGTTAGCCCCATTGAAATAATTTTAGAAAGAGGTGTAGGAAATGAATGATTTTAAAGAAATGATGAAAATAGCAACAAGTACAGATAGTTTTTTGGAACTACCTGTAAGGGCACAGATGTTATTCTGTCAATTAGTATTAAATGCAGATGATGAAGGATATGTTTTAAATGGAACGGCAGTAAGAAGGATGGTAAGAGCTTCTGAAAAAGACTACAACTTATTGTTTGATGTGGGATTAATTAATAGAGTTAATGGAGTAATTATAATAACAGATGGTTGTCTTTTTGATGAAGAAGGCGGGTATTAGATAATGAGCATAGTGAATTCGAATCAATATGATTCAGATGTTAAAATTGATGAAAGCATGCTTCAAGCTATTTATAGTGCTAATTTAAGTAAAATTAATTGTCGTGTTTTATTGTACATACTACATGTTGAACATAAAGTCAAAGGTGTATTTTTATCTATTCCAATTGAGTGCATGTCAGAAAATATCAAGTGTACTCAACAGGAATGCGAAAAAGCAATAAAGAGTTTAGCTAAAAGAAATATTATTATTATTGATTCAATGCCAGATGAAAATTTCGGTGTAATATTTCATATAAACAGGGATTTTAAAGCATGGAAAAGCTAGTCGATAATACAAAAAGGAAGTGAAAAAGTGAGTAAAAATTTTTTGGCAATTCCATATAGTGTATTGCATAATAAAAAACTGACATTATGCGAAAAAATAACATTAAGTATTATCATAAGCTACAATAAAAGTGGTCAAGATTTTTATATATCATCTTCCAAGCTAGGGGACTATATAGGTGTTAATAATTCTAGCACAAAACGGAGTATTAAACATCTGGAAGAGTTAAAATATATCTATGAAGATAAAACAAAGCACTATAAATCAAAGTGTTATGTGGCTAATTTAGATATTATCAATGTAGGTCAAAATGATACAGCGATAGTGCAAAATGAACTAGGTCAAAATGCACCAAGCACCTGTATCAAAATGCACCAAGCACCTAGGTCAAAATGCACCAAGCACCTAGGTCAAAATGAACTAGATACCTGTATCAAAATGAACCACAATAATAATATAGATAAGATTAATGATAATAATAACTATAATAATATAGATAAGATTAATAATGATAAATCTTTCCCTGACCGGAAAGATGAAAGGGATAATAAAAGTAAAACAGAAAAGAAAAAAGAACCTAAGCACAAATTCGGAGAATTTGAACATGTCCTTCTTAATGATTCTGAAATGAATAGTTTATTAAATGACTTTGGAAATGAAATTTTTACTGAATATGTGAAACGTCTTGATGAATATATCGAAATGAAAGGGGCTAAATATAAAAATCATAATTTGGTAATTCGGAATTGGATAAGACGGGGGAATGAAAATAGCAAAGGTAATAATAAAACACCAACTCAAAAAAGCAATGATTATAATTCAACTGTCAATGAGTTGTTAGAAAAGGAGAGAGCTAAAAATGGACAATACGGAAATTTTGAATTTGAACAATACATCGAATAAACCTGATGCGGAATTATCAAGGTCACTGACAGTTACCTTTGAGGAATTTTTGGATATGGTAACACAACTTAATATTGCATTTAGGGGAAGAAATGCCTTAAATGACAAGAAAGAGATAGCTCTTTATTGGGATTGCTTAAATGGCTTTACAGGTGAAGAGTTAAGGAAAGCAATTTTGGAAGCAATTAAAAATGAAAAATGGTTTCCTACAGTTTCAGAAATTCAAGCATATTTGAAAAGACCTGATTATGACTGGTCTTTTGCGTGGAGAGAATTTATAAAACGAGAACTTCCATTGCATAAATTTAATAAAGCAGGGCAATATGCAGTAAGCGTGGTTGGGTATGATTGTCTTTGGAATCTAATTGAAACAGGTAAGCAAAATATAGCTGCAAGAGAATTCAAAGAACATTATGAAAGGTTTTATATTCAAGACATTGAAAAGCAAATTGAAGAGAATAACAATCAAGACTTATTTTATTTTGAGGATCCAGAAGTTAAAAGAAGATTGGAAATGGAGCAAATAGAAAAAGAAAGGCAAGAAATAAGAAATCGCTTCATGGGACTTGATGAAGAAACAAGGAAACGTCTTATTGATCGTAATGTATTTGACTTGGATAGATGTAAAGTTGATATGTATCGAGCTGATGAACAAGATGCTATAGCTTTAAGAAACGTAGGGATTGACTTGTATTAAATAAAATAGAAGGAAATAGTAGAAATGTAAGAAAACTCTTTTAGTAATATTTGGTTAATGGTATAATATGGTATATCGTAATTTACAGAGGAGGGAATTTATGGATAATAAGTACAGTAAGCAAAATTCTGGTAATCAATCAGGTAGTGTAACTAAGTCTCAAGGAGGCAAGACAAATCATAGTGCAGCAACGGAGCATAGAGCAGTAAGTAGTCCGGTGCCAGGTAAAAATGGAGGCACGAAAAAATAATTGATGGATGAACTAATTAAGTTATTTTCTGAACCAGAAAAAGCAAATATTGTTATTTCTACTCTAGCCAGTTATGTAGTATATTTTTATCCAGGAGTGATATCATTATATATTATAAATTTTTTAGAGTCTCATTCAATTAAAAATAATAAAGCATTTTTTATTAAAATATTTTCTATTAGTTATTTATATAATCTAGTTTTAATTTATATTATTGGTTATGATAATAATAAAAACATAATTTATAATGCTACACTTATAGGTATTTCATTTATTACGCCTTATTTTTGGTATAAAATAAAATACTCTAAATTTGTAGAAAAAGTCTGTACAATATTAAAAATAAGAACATGTATTACAGATGTTGCTTTAGAATTAATAAAAGATTATGATGAAGAAGAATTTACATACTTAAAAATTTATTTAAAGACAAAACCAGTTGTGTATTCAGGATTTTTATATAGATATGAATATGAAAGTTGTAAATTAAGATATATAATTCTAACTGGATATGAAAAAAGTATAATCAATGAATCGGGAGAAGAAACAGTTGTGTTGAAGTATGATGTGGATGACTACAGGGAAAAGGTATTTATTTATTTGGAAGATATCAGTTCAATAGAAAAAAAGAAATGTGAATCCCAATTGATTATAAAATAAGAATTCTAATTGAATAAAACTCTTTGAGAAGAAATACAAGACTCAAACACAAACGAAGGAACAGGAGAATTACATAGCATAATGCTATATCCTATTCGCTTTTTGCGTGTTTGGGTCTTTTTTGTTGTTTAGTAAGGGGGTAGTGATTCACTACATCCCATAAGAACATGCCTGACAGTTCGAAATTTGGATGAAAAAGGGAATTATGATAAATGAATCTTGTGATACCAAAAAACTAGAAATAAGAGAAGAATAGAAGGAGTGAATTTATTATGAAAATTACAGCGGAGTATTTAGCTCAATATACATATTTAGAATCACAGATAAAGCGTATGAGGAGAAAATTGAAGTACTATGAAAAAAATCCTTTAAAATCTGAGCATGGAGTAGTAAAAGGTTCAATGCCTGGATTTCCATTTGCACAATGTCATTTTGTAGTATCGGGACCTAAGGTTAAATCGGATGAAAAGCGTAAAGAGTTAATTCAGCAGTTAATAATTGACTTGAAAGGTAATGAGCAGCTATATGAGGATATGAAACTTGATATTGAGTTGTTTTTAGAAAAAGTTACTGATCTAGAAATAAAATCCATATTACAGATGAAATTTGTTGATAATATGTCACTAGAGAAAATAGGTGAAGAGCTAGGTTATGACAAAAGTAGTATTTCCAGAAAAATAGATAAGTTTTTAAAGTCAATGGAAGATTCAACACATGCAACAAGTTAATGTGATATTATGGTATTAGCAATTAATAGCTTGCTAGCTCCTCCGGATTCTGATAAGTTAATAAAAGCATTCTACAATGATGATGTAGGGTGCTTTTAAATGTATAGACTAATTTAAAAAAATGTAAAAATTATGCAATATTTTGTTGATAAAACATATATTAAGGTGTATTATTGTGGTAAAAGTACTAGGAGGAGAAAATATGCCAAGAGTGGGTTTTATCGAAAAAACTATTTATAAACAAGAAGGAATTGATGTTAAATTTTTTAAAGATGGTAAGGATGTTAGAGGAGATTTGTTTTTAGCTAATAACTATAAAGCTGGAAACAGAACTAAAAATAATATGAATGTTAAATTTTTAAAAGAAAAGTTAAAAGCACAGTATCCAGGGTATGATTTTGAAATATACAACGGTGATGGAGCTAAAGTTCATGGAAATGTTACGCTTGGTAAAGTACGAGATACATATGATGAAGAGGAGTAAATAATATGGATGAGGTAATAGCTTTATTAAAAAACATTTCTAAATCTTTGGATAGCATTGATTCAAGATTAATAAGAATTGAAAGTAATACTAGCGGAACAGAGAGTAATACTGGGGATATATATTATGTTAAAAATGAGTTAGAAGAAATTAATACGGGATTAAAAAAGCTAAAGAAATAAAAGTTTAAGGAATCATCAGAACGATGGTTCCTTTTTCATACTCCAAAACGAAAGGAAGTGAGCCTGATGGCATATTCACAATATGATAGAAAAGTAAAACCAAAGTTCGGATTGATTGAATCGTGGGCAAGAAATGGGCTCACGGATGAACAAATAGCAAAGAATTTAGGAATTAGCAAAACAACGTTTTACAAATATTTAAGAGAACACAATGAACTTTCTGAACTCCTTAAAAGAAACAAAGAAGTTGTTGATGTCCAAGTAGAGAATGCTTTGCTTAAAAGGGCTCTAGGTTATTCGTATAACGAAGATAAGTATATGAGTGTTGCTATGGAGCAAGGAGAGTATTTTGAAAAGCTCGATGAATTTATGAACAAGTATAAATATGAGCATCCAGATGCCACTGATTCAGAGCTGATGATGGTAAGAGAACAATTTCCAAAAACGAAAATGGTACTGATCCAAAGAAAAACAAAAGATGTTGCCCCAGATACTACAGCCCAAATATTTTGGTTAAAGAATAGAAAGCCAAATGATTGGAGAGACAAACAAAATGTAGAGATATCAGGAGAGATAAATAATCCATTTAAGGAATTGACAACAGAGCAGCTGCTGAAATTGGCAGGTGGTAAAGAGGATGGATAATAAATTAATACAATTAGGTGCTAAATGTGAACTCGCAAGACGTGAGTTCTTTTTTTATTGCAATCTAAAAGCACCTGACTTTTATAAACCAGATAGAAAATATCTTGTTCATCTATGTAGAGAGTTTCAAGAGTTCCTTGAATCTGATGAAAAGGTAATGGTAGTAAATGAACCACCAAGACATGGTAAGAGCCGAACAGCAGGTAATTTGGTTGAATGGGTTCTAGGAAAAGATAGAACACAAAAAATTATGACGGGTTCTTACAATGAGACATTAAGTACTATGTTCTCAAAGAATGTCCGTAATAGCATTATGGAGGGAAAGGCAGATAAATATAAGCCTGTTTACTCCGATGTGTTCCCTGGCATAGTAATAAAACGTGGTGATGGAGCAATGAACCTATGGAGTTTGGAAGGAGGATACAACAACTATCTGGCCACCTCACCAACAGGTACAGCAACAGGTTTTGGATGTTCTTTAATGATTATAGATGATTTGATAAAAAATGCAGAGGAAGCAAATAACGAAGCCGTTAAGGAGAAGCATTGGGAGTGGTTCACGAATACAATGCTTTCACGACTGGAAGAAGGCGGCAAGATTATCATTATTATGACTAGATGGGCAAGTGATGATCTAGCAGGAAGGGCACTTGATTACTATAAGTCACAAGGTATTAAGATACGCCATATAAGCATGAAAGCACTCATTGATAAAGAGAATAAACAAATGCTTTGCCCAGAGGTATTGTCTTATGAGTCCTATATGGAGAAGATAAAGGCCATGGGAGAAGATATAGCAAGTGCGAACTATCAACAGGAGCCAATTGATTTAAAAGGTAAGTTGTATTCGAGGTTTAAGACATATACTTCTCTACCAAAAGACGATAATGGAAATTTACTCTTTACATCAATTAAAAGCTATTGTGATACAGCTGATGAGGGTACCGATTACCTCTGCAATATTATTTATGGTGTTTATAACAAAGAAGCCTATGTATTGGATGTCTATTACACGAATGCACCGATGGAAATAACAGAGCCTGAGACAGCCAAGAGGCTATATGAAAATCGCGTTAATATTGCAGATATAGAGAGTAATAATGGAGGACGTGGCTTTGCCAGATCCATTGAAAGAATATTAACGCAAGAATATAAAAGCAATAAGACCAAGATTAAGTGGTTTCATCAAAGTAAAAATAAGATTGCAAGGATTCTTTCAAACAGCACATGGGTAATGGAACATATTTACTTTCCAGTAAACTGGAGAGACAAGTGGCCAGAATATTATAAAGCAATGACAAAATATCAAAGAGAAGGTAAGAATAAAAATGATGATGGTCCTGATGCAACAACAGGTGTTGCAGAGCAGTTTGAAACAACACCTAAATTGTCTGTTGGAAATAAAGCAAGATTAGGATTGAGGTGATAAAGATGATTATGATGGACAGAGACTTCCTGAATAAAGACGGAAGCATACCAGGTAAATTAATTCGTAGGTGCATCGAAATACATAAAAAGCAAGTAACAAGATTTGAAAAACTTGACCAGTATTATGATGGAGAACATGCAATTAACTCACGCCAGTTTTCCGATGATTCCTTGCCTAACAATAAGCTAATATGCAATCATGCTGCTTACATAACAGATATGGCCGTGGGATATGTATTTGGTGTTCCAGTTCAATATACTGGTACCGGAGCAGAAGAATTAAATAAGCATTACACAGCTATAGATGAAGATAGTCATAACAATGAGCTTGCTTTGGATATTTCTATATTTGGCCATGGTTTGGAATTAAATTACATGAGTGATGAAGAGAAACCACAGCCATTACTTGCTTGCCTTAGTCCTTTAAACAGTTTTCTTGTTGTAGATAATACGGTTCAGCATAAACCGTTGTTTGCATGTACTTATAACAAAGTAGTTGATATAGATGGCAACGACAAGGGATTTGATATTGTAATCTATACGGAAAATCAAGAAATAACCTATCACAGTGATGTGCTCGAAACGGATGATTTTGGAATGCCAACAGAAGAGAAAGAACATTTCTTTCAAGGGATTCAAGTCATAGAGTATCAGAACAACAAAAGGGAGAGGGGGGACTTTGAACCAGTCATAACACTAATAGATGCATATAATAAGTTGCAATCTGACCGTGTGAATGATAAAGAGCAGCTAGTAGATGCATTACTTGCAGTAAGCAATGTAACCTTTGGAGATACCGAAGAAGAAATGACGGCCACGGCAAAGCTACTAAAGAAAATGAAAATATTAGAGCTTCCAGAGGGAGCAGATGCCAAATGGCTTGTAAAGAATATGAACGAGACAGAAGTTGAAGTATTAAAAAAAGCCATCAAAGATGATATTCATGAGTTTTCTAAAGTTCCTTGCTTGACTGATGAAAACTTTGTGGGTAATGCTTCAGGTGTAGCGATGAAATATAAGCTACTAGGATTAGAGCAATTAGGGAAGACCAAAGAGCGTTATTTCAAAAAGGGGTTACGGCAAAGATTAAAGCTTATTAGTAATATCAATACGGTAAAAGCAAAGAATACAGACCTTACACAGCTTGATGTTGTGATGAAGCGTTCTCTTCCAGTGGATGATGAATTGCTTGCAAGAATAGCGCAGGAAACAGCCGATTTCATATCATGGGAAACACGAGTACAGCGTTTTGATCCAGAACTAGATATTGAGATGGAAAAAGAAAGGCTAGATAAAGAAAAAGAAGATGCCGTAAAACGTCAACAAGCAGCGTTTGGAAATCAACCAAACAATCCACCGGATGGTGATGTAGATGAAGAAGAGTAATGCATATTGGGAGAAGCGAAAAGCACAGAACATGTTTGAATACATGGAGTCAGCAGAGGAAACCGCCAGCAAGATAGCTCAAATTTATTACAAAGCATCAAACTACATAAGTTATGAGATAGATTCCATTTTTGATAGATTTGTCTCAAAGCATAAGCTTACAGAAAAAGAAGCCATTAAACTGTTGAATTCACTTGATGATAGAACTTCCATCGAGGAAGCAATTAAAAAGTTAAAAGCTGGTGCAACTACAGTTGAACAGAAAGAACTTATTAAACTACTAGAGTCATATGCTTACCGTGCAAGAATAGACAGACTACAAGAATTACAAAGTGAAATAAGTCTGTTGATGAAGAATATATATCAACAGGAAAAGAACTTCAATATCAGTCATTATGTAAACTTGGCACAGGAAAGCTTTTATAAATCAATGTTTGATATTCAGCAAATGACTGGATATGGTTTTAATTTTAGCGCATTAAGTCCTACTAAAATTGATAAGCTATTAAATTCAAAATGGATTGGAGAGAATTACTCCAATCGTATTTGGAATAATACACAGGCATTGGCACAGGATATTAAAGAAGAACTGTTGATAGATTTATTAACGGGTAGAAGCAATAAAGAATCGGCTAAAATCATTCAAAATAAGTTCGCGCAGGGTTCCAGTGTTGCACGAAGGTTGGTAAGAACAGAATCAAATTTCATAGCCAACGAAATGGAAATGCTCTCCTATGAAGAAAATGGTATTGAGACTTATATTTTTGTTGCTACCTTGGATTTAAAGACTTCTAAGGAATGTCAGGGATTAGACGGCAAACGTTTCGAGGTAAAGGACAGAAAACCTAATGTCAATTGTCCACCTATGCATCCATGGTGTAGATCAACAACAATATGTAATATTACGGATGAAGAACTGGCAAATATGAAACGACGTGCAAGGAATCCGATTACTGGAAAAAATGAGCTGGTACCTGCCAATATGACATACGAGCAGTGGTATAAAAAGTATGTTGCTGATAATCCTGATGCACAGCTTATGGAGAAGAAAGTGAAAAACCTTACAGCGGATAAAAAGCAGTTTAAACGATACAAAAAAGAATTAGGGAGACTCGCGCCAAAGGATATTGAGGAATTTCAAAACCTAAAATATACTAATGAAAATGAATATGGAATACTAAAAGCACAAGTAAAGGGAATGTCTTATTATAACAAGGTTTTAGAAAATGAACCTGAAATAACAAAAACAGTAACAGACGTTGCCCAAACGGTTGGTATGGACACGTTGGGACTTGAATACAGAGTTAAAACAAAAGATTCTTACTTAAGAAAGATAAGGTCAAATTATAAGCCTGGGGATAATGAGTATGAGATTAATGACATTCTTAGATATACATTTGGAGCAGATACAACGAAATTAGCAGATAGAACATTAAAGAGCATTGATAAGTATTCATCTATGGGATATAATACAATTAAGGTGAAAAATAGTTGGCTGAATGAAGATAACCCTTATAAAGGGATTAATACCATTATACAATCACCAAATGGTCAAAAATTTGAATTACAATACCATACACAAGAAAGCTTTGATTTGAAAAATGGAAAACTACATGAGTTGTATGAGAAACAGCGATTAATTGCGGATGAAGAGTCAGAAGAATTTATATCATTACGCAATCAAATGTTTGAGTTATCGGATAAATTAACTATGCCTGATAATATAGGAAGGGTGAAATAAATGAAATTTTACAAATTAAATGATAATGAAAATAGAGGTTCCGTTGTTAGAACAGAAGGGCGAAGCCAACAGCGGTTTATACCAGGGAGAGGTTGGGTTGAAAGCGGTGTAATGATAAAGTATTTTAATAGTGACAGCCCTTATTATGATGCTTATAGTGAAATAACAGAAGAAGAAGCAAATAAATTAATATCAAATATGTAAATACCATCTAGCAGATAAATGTTGGGTGGTATTTTTATATTCAAAAGTCGCTTAAATGCGGCTTTTTCTTATGTCCGAAAAGACACTAAACTAAACAATAAATCGAATGAATCACATGGGGCATATGCAATGTGTGGGGCAGAAAAGGAGAATGAAAATGTATAAACAAGAATTTAAACCTAGATTTCCAATGAATTTACAATTTTTTGCAGAAAGTGATGGAGCTGGTACCAATGATGGTAATAGCGACGGCACAGGCACAGGAGAGGGAAATGGTGATGGTGTTAAGACAGGAGCGGATGATGGCACAGGTGCATCAAGCTTTGATGATTTACTAAAAGATCCAAAGAACCAATCAGAGTTTGATAAGAAAGTAGCCAAAGCATTAGAAAAAGCTAAGAGCAAGTGGGAAGCAGAGGCAACTAAAAAGATTGAGGATGCCAAAACAGAAGCTGAAAAGCTGGCCAAGATGAATGCAGACCAAAAGGCAGAATATGAACGACAAAAAAGCTTAGAGGAGCTAGCAAAGAGAGAAAAGGATATTAATACAAGAGAGTTAAAGGCACAAGCTTATGAAACACTTGCAGAAAAAGGGTTGCCAAAAGACCTTGCTAATATTCTTAACTATGAAAGTGCTGAAACTTGTAATCAGAGCATTGAAGCAGTTCAAAAAGCCTTCCAGTCAGCAGTGGAAAAAGCAGTAAATGAAAGATTAAGAGGTGGTACTCCACCAAAGGGAGCCCAAGGTGGAATGGATGCATTCAGGGCTCAAATTGCAAAAGCAGTTAAAGGACAAATTTAAGAAAGAGGGTAGAAGAATATGCCAAATACATTAGAGTTTGCAACAATATTACAAAGTGAATTGGATCAGGCTGCAGTACAAGAGTCTTGCACTGGCTGGATGGATGCCAACGCAGGACAGGTTAAATACAACGGAGGTAATGAAGTTAAGATTCCTACCATGTCAATGGATGGATTAGCCGACTACCAAAGAGAAGGAAATGCAGGATTTGTTGGTGGCGTAGTTGACTTGAAATACAATACATACACCATGACTCAAGATAGAGGTCGTAAGTTTGGTATTGATAAAAACGATGTGGATGAGACGAACTTTGTTGTTACTGCATCCGGAATCATGGGACAGTTTCAGCGAGAGCATGTAATCCCTGAAATTGATGCCTACCGTATTTCTAAGGTCGCTACAACAGCAATCGAGGAAGGCAGTATGGTGGAAGATGGATATACACCAGCAAATGCAAGTATTGTAACGAAGATTAAGACAGGTATCAAAAACATCCGTAAACAAGGCTATAACGGAAGTCTGGTTATTATGATTTCCTACGATGCACAAATGGAAGTCGAACTTGCAATGGCGGGCAAATTATCAGCGCAGACATTTGCGGCAGGTGGATTTAATACGAAGGTGAATTCTATTGATGGCGTTCCAATGATTCCGGTACCAGATAACAGAATGTATACTGCTATTCAAATCTACGATGGCAAAACAGCGGGTCAGGAAATGGGTGGCTATGTAAAAGGCTCTACGGCAAGTGATATCAACTTTATTATCTTACCACTCACAACTCCTATTGCAGTATCAAAGCAAGATGATCTTAGAATTTTTGATCCAAAAGTAAATCAAGCATTTAGTGGATGGTCTATGGATTATCGAAGATACCATGAATTATGGGTGAAGAAAAATCAAGAATCATCCATTTGGCTAAATACGAAATAGGAGGTAGACAATGGATACAATAAGAATAAAAAAAGAAAATATTGAAAGAGAAGTGCCAGAAGCATCCAAAAACAGATACCTATCAGATGATTGGAAAGAGGTAGCGGCAGCTTCTCTCTCTTCTATGAAATTGCAAGAACTAAAGGCCTTAGCAACGGAAAAAGGTATTGAATTTGATACCAATATCAAAAAAGAAGAATTACTTAAATTACTAGAGGGCGCAGAGTAAATCTGGGCTCTTTTTAGTGAGGTGAAAAGATGTCACAGTTAGAAAAAATAAAGCCAAGACTTGGGATATCACTTGATGATAAAGAACAAGATGAGTGTCTTAGCCAAATGCTTGATGATGCCAAGGATGAAATCCTAGACTTTTGTAACCGCAGTACTCTTCTAACCAAAATGGAAGGACTACAAAGGGAGCTGGCTATTATTTATTATAATCGTTCTGGCAGTGAGGGAGAAGCTTCAAGAAGTCAAGGTGGTGTGTCGGTTTCATACAGTACAGAGATTCCAGAAAGTATCAAAGCAAGGTTAGTCTCTTATAGGCTCTTAAAGGCGGTGAACGTAGCAAATGCGGATAAAGAATAAGAAAACCTACTACATAAAGGAAAAAGCCGTCATAACTGACAATGAGGGTGGAAAATACGATGGATATTCAGAACCCAAGGAATTCAAAGCCTGCATCTATCCCGCCAGTGGAAAACTTCAAGTAGAAATGTATGGGGAACGTCTGAAATCAATCTTAAATGTATTATGTGATGATCCATACACGGTAGAGGTAAAGGGGAAAGTACTAACTTATATCACTAAAAACGGAGTCAAGTTCTGTGAGAGTGCAGGTGTATGTGTTTATGTTCCAAAGGATGCGGAGCCAGATTACAAAATTATATCAATCAAACCAGTAGGTCATTTGTTAATGGAGCTTGAAAAGTTATGAAAGGTTATGATGAACTTTATAAGAAATTTATGCATTTGGATGACGTGGTACAGACAAATATTGTAAATCATGTAAATACCCAAACAAAAAAGATTCAAGCCGAAGCAAAGCTACTTTGTCCGACTAATACAGGAGAACTAAGAAACAGTATTCAGGGTGAGACAACAAAAACAGAATATGGCGCACAAGGTAGAGTCTTTACAAATAAAAGTTATGCTCCTTATGTGGAGCTTGGTACTGGTCCAACTGGCCAAAGCAAACACGAAGGAGTATCACCAAATATCAATGTTGCCTATTCACAAAAAGGTTGGTCCTACTTTGATGAAGAGAAACAACAATGGGTGCATACGAATGGTCAACCGGCACAGCCCTTTCTTTATCCTTCATTAAAGAATAATGAAAATAGAGTTGCAAATGAGCTGAAAGAAGATATTAAAAAAGATATTGAAAAAGATATTGAAAAGGAGATTACATGATTAATATAAAAAGCCAAATATACGATGCAATAAAGAATATTTCCGAAAATGTATCTGATGGATATCCTAAGGATTTTGCAATTTTCCCAGCTATTCAATATGTAGAAGAATACAATTCAACCCATGAATTTACGGACGGAGCTGAACAAAAAGCTGAAATTAGATTTAGAATTGATATTTGGAATAACAAAAGTACGTCAGATATTGCTATACGGATAGATGATGCAATTACTGCTTTAGGATTGAAGAGGATATATTGTCAAGATATTAATGAAGCAACAGGATACAAGCATAAGCAAATGCGTTTTGCAGGAATAATAGACGTAAATACAGGACATGTATATCACAGTTAAAACGAAAGGAATGATAATATGTTAGCAAATGGTATTAAACTAGGTTATAAAACCGATGAAGCAGCAACTACATATATAAACTTAGAAGGACTAAAAGAAGTTCCAGAAATGGGAAACGAACCAGAGAAAGTTGAAAATACCTGTTTATCGGACACTGTTAAACAATATGAATTTGGTATTGGAGATCCAGGCGATTTAGAGTTTAAATTTAGATATGAAAACAAGAGCGAAGATTCGCCATATCGTATTATGAGAAAGGCAGAAGTAGATAAAAGTATTTTGTTTTTCCAAGAAGAATATCCAGATGGAACAAAGTTTTCTTGGGCGGCACAGGTATCTGTCAAATTATCAAGTGGTGGTGTAAATGGGGTTATGGATTTCACAATCAAAATGGCATTACAAAGTGATATTGTAGTAACGGATCCATCGTAAAAAATAAAATTAGGAGGAATTAAAACATGGGATTTTTTGATAAAGATACCGAGGCAACTATGCCAGAAGAACAAAAAGAAGTAGTAGTAAAGATGGAGGATGCGATAAAAAAGCGTTCTCCATTTGCTTATTGGGAAGTAGATGGCGAGAGTTACAAGTTAAAATTAAAGACATCTACGATTGTAGAACTTGAAACGAAGTTTAAAATAAACTTAATAGAGCTTATGAAAGGTGAAGATAGTAGTGGTACTCAAGCATTATCTATTATGCTAGAAATAACCCATGCGGCTATGAAGGAATGGCATCATGGAATAAAACTCAAAGATGTATTGGATATGTTTGAGAAGTATGTAGATGAAGGCGGTTCACAATTTTCATTTTATATTAACGTTTACTTAAAAATATTTACTGTAAGTGGTTTTTTTCCTCAAGCTCTGGCAGCGGATATGGAAAAGGGGCTAGAGGAAACGAGGAAAGAATTAGAGATGATGTAAGGCATGAAACCCTTTCAGATATGATTTATGGAGTGTATCCAAGCTTTTTAGACTGTGGATATGCTCCATCTTTATTTTGGAATTCCAGTTTAGAGGAAATCATTGATTTAATTCAAAGTTACAATCGCAGAGAAGAGCAAAGAGTTAAGGAAGAAGATACCAAGATTAAAACGCAAATCAGTCTGAATTGGGTATTGGCGCAACAGATAGGTGAACATTTGGGGATGGCCATGGGAAATAGAACAAGTCTTACTCCTTTGTATGATTATTTTCCCGAACTTTTTAAAAGTGAAAAAGAGGAAGCAGACAGGCGAGCACAAATGAATCAACTAGAACTGAACAAAGCTAGAATGGAAGATTATGCTTATCAGCATAATGAAAGACGGAAAAGGGAGAGAGGTGAGGGGTAATGGAAGGTACCACACTGCAAAAGCTACAGGTAATTATAGAAGCCTACACAAAGCCGTTTCGTGACGAACTTGAAAAAGTACAGAATAAGACTAAAAAGGTGAATGAGGCGGTAGATAAAAGTACGAAGGCAGTAAATGAAGCACTAGACAAGATCAATACCAAAAAGGCAGTAAAGGAGTTAGAAACCCTCACAAATCGCCTTAATCGTCAAAAAGAAACAATTGATAAACAGGCAGCCGTTATTGATGGACTTAATGCTAAACTAGATGCATTGGCACAAAAAGAGATGCAAGGATTGGAAAACCAGTTCGTAAAGCAAACGGAAAAGGTAAATGAACAACAGGCGGCAGTTGATGGGCTAAAGAATAAGCTTGACGCATTAACAAATGGTGAGGTTGCCAATAAAACAATTGATACGCTATCAAAGGACCTCGCAAAAGCGGAAGAGGAGTTTGCTAAAGTTGATAGCGAAATGCAAAAAATGTTAGACAAGTTGACGCAAGCAGAGGATTTTGAAGCGGCAGGACTTTCTTTTCCAGGTATTGAGGATGTTAAAAAGCAGATTGATGAGCTTAATCCAAAGTATGAGGAAATCGAAGCAAGAGTTGATAAACTCAAAAAGAAATTGGAAGAAGCGAAGCTAAATCCTGAGTCCACTACTGATTTTCAAAAGCTTCAAACAGATATTGACTTGGCTACAAGTAAACTCGAACGATTAAAAGAGGAAGCTAGTTCTACCAAGTCAAGAATGAATGATATTTCAATGAATCCTGCATCAGCGAGCGGAGCGGATAAGGTATCGCAAGACATTGAATTGGCCAAAAGTAAGTTAAGTCGTTTAAGACGGGAAGCTGAGCAGACAGAGAATAAAATTAAGAATGTCGGCGATGAATTTACTAAAACTGGTGTCAAAGCTGGAAAATCAGGTATGAAAGCAAATTCAGCTCTAGGTATGATTGGCAAAAAGATTGACCATGTCAGAAAACGAATCACAAGCCTTGTAGGTGCCGCCTTAGTATTTAATGTAATAAGCGCAGGACTAAGAAAATTCCAACAATATCTAAGTGGGTGCCTTTCTACCAATGACCAATTTACACGGTCGGTGGCGCAGATTAAGACAAACCTACAAGTTGCTTTCATGCCTATCTACCAAGCCATAATGCCTGCCTTAAATGCCCTCATGAGAGGGATAGCAACGGCAACGGCATACATAGCAGTGTTTATTAATAAGATATTTGGAAGTACCTACAACCAAAGCTTAAACGCTGTGAAAAACATGAATAAGCTTAAGAAATCGGCAGAAGGTACCGCAAAGAGTGTTAAAAAGGCACAGGGTACCATCGCTTCATTTGATGAAGTACATTCTTTGAACAAAGATGAATCAGAAGATGATAGTGGTCTGGTATCACCTGATATTGATACATCGGCAGCAGAGGGCAAACTGGATGCCTTCCTTAACAAGATTGGCAATAAGCTAAAAGAGTTAAAAGATATCTTCATGTCAGGTTTTTGGGAGGGGCTTGGAGATACCTCTGTATTTGATAGTATCCAAAAGCACATCAAGGGCATTGGAGATAGTTTGCATGGGATTGTTACAGACGCAGGCGTAGTCAGCGCCGCCAACGCATTTGTCGATAAGCTTGTATATAGCATAGGACAAAGAACAGGGGCAATGGTTTCTATTGGTGCAACCATTGTTGACAATATTGTAGGTGGAATTGATAAGTTTTTAAAACAAGACTCCGAACGAATTAAGAAATTTATTATTTCCATGTTTGATATCCATGGAAGCATTGCAGAAATTAAGGGGAATTTTGCTGTTGCAACGGCTGATATTTTCAGTGTATTTCGCGGTGATAATGCAAAGCAGATTACGGCTGACATGTTAAGTATATTTTCAAGTGCCGCTATGGGAGCCATTGAGATAGCCAGTAAGTTGAATCGTGACCTTTTAAATCTTATTACAAAGCCTTTTATCGATAACAAGGACAAAATTAAGGAAGCTTTAGAAGGTACCTTAGCAGTAATTTCAAGTATTTTTGGTACAATAAAGGATGTTGTGCAAAATACCATGGATAAAGCAAATGCCGTTTATGATGCACATATTAAGCCAATGATTGATGCGATTGCAGGCGGCATATCTGAACTTGCTGGTAGTTTCTTGGACTTCTATAATGAGAGTGTGCAACCAGTATTAGAAAAACTTGCAGGCAAATTCAAAACAGTTGTTGAGAATCATGTACAACCTGCTATTTATAAGTTTCTAGATTTGGTTGGAAAAATAGCGGATGTAATCACATTGATTTGGCAGAATGTGATTCAGCCATTTTTACAATGGATTATTTCAAGCGTATTGCCCAAATTACTTCCGATATTTGAGAAAATAGGTAATACAATGCTAGATGTAATGGCGAAAATCAGTGATACAATTGGTGGTGTAATACAAGTCTTTAGTGGAATTATAGATTTTATTACTGGTGTATTCTCTGGTAATTGGGGACTTGCATGGGATGGAGTGAAGGACATCTTTTTGGGGTTTGGAAAAGTCATTGCAGAATTGGCATCTGCAATATGGGAATCTATCAAGCTTGCATTTTCTGTTGTAGTTTCATTCTTTGCTACAGTGTTTAGCCTTGCATGGGAAGTAATTAAAGCGGTATGGTATGGAGCTGGTTCATGGTTTAAGTCCATATGGGAAGCAATTAAGAATGTCTTTTCAGGTGTAGGTGATTGGTTTAAGGAGATATTTTCAGTCGCTTGGGACGCAATCAAAGAGGCATGGAGTCCAGTCGGTAACTGGTTTAAATCCATATGGGATAGTATTACAAATACCTTTAAAAGTGTCCACACATGGTTTCAAGAAAAGTTTACGGCTGCATGGAATGCAATCAAGACAGCTTGGAATGGAGTAGGAGCATGGTTCAAATCTATATGGGAAAATATAACAAATACTTTTTTAAATGCCCATACTTGGTTTAAGGATAAATTCAGCGCAGCATGGGATTTAATCAAAAGTATTTTTAGCATATCCAATATCAGCTCATGGTTTACCGCTAGATGGAGCGATATAAAGAACATATTTAGTACAGTAGATACTTGGTTCAAAGGTAAATTTAATAGTGCATGGGAGTTTATTAAGAGTATATTCAGTTTATCTAATGTATCAAACTGGTTTAAGGAAAGGTACTCAAACGTAACGGCGGCTTTTGATAATACTGCAACATGGTTCAATAACAAGTTCGGAGACGCTTGGGGCAAAATAAAAGGTGTTTTTAGTCAAAGTAATTTAACAAGTTGGTTTGGTAGTAGATGGAGCGATATTCAAGGAAGGTTTACTGATGGTAAGAATGCAGTTGATACTTGGTTTGGTTCAAAGTTTGGAGATGCATGGAAAAAAATTAAGGCTGTATTTTCAACAACAGCTCTTACGGACTTCTTTGGTGATAAAGGCGTATGGGGAACTATAAAAGGACTATTTACTGATATTGGAACCAAGACTGGTGATGCTGTAGGGGGCGCTTTTAAATCAGTTATTAACAATTGTATAAAGACTATACAGGATACAATAAATAAGGCTATAGATTTTATTAATACAGCAATTAAAGTTATCAACAAAATACCAGGTGTAAATATTAGTACAGTTGATCCTGTGAATTTACCAAAATTAGCAAAAGGTGGCGTTGTAAACAGTGCAACTATAGCAATGATTGGTGAAGCTGGTAAAGAAGCCGTGGTACCACTTGAAAATAATACTGGTTGGATGGAGAAAATAGGAAATGTAATTGGTAGAATTGTAAGTACTAACTTAAGTATGCAACTTGCCACAACAGGAGATTCTTCTGGTGCTCCAATTTATGTAACAGTGGAACTAGATAAGAGAGCAATTGCAACGGCCGTGGCAGAGGTTAACAGTAGAAATGGTGTAAACTTTAGAGAATAGGAGGGGCTGCAATATGAACGAAATAACTGTGAATGGGGTAGCTCTTCCTACCCCTTCCAAAATGACACCCAGTGATTTTGATTTATCAGTTATGAATAGAAATTCAAAAGGTTTCATGGTAGGGCAAATTATTAGAGAGAACGTGCACAAATTGGAATGTACATGGAATCGAATAAAGCGAGAGGATTACATGACAATACGAAATGCAATTGCACCAAAGACGAATTTAAATGTAAATTATTTTATTCCAGAAGAGGATGCAAAGGGCAACATTATTTGTTACGTGGGTGACAGAACAACTCCAGTCTATGCCATATGGGATGGGGTACCAGTATATGAAAGATTCTCTGTTAATTTCATAGAAATGTAGGTGATAATATGTATCAGACAAGTAAAGCTTATCGAGCTTCTATGAAAAAGCTGATAAGGAATAAATCGTACTTAAGAGTCAATCTTGGTGTAATTAGCCAAGAGGCTCAAAAGACAGCTTATGTTTCGGATGGATCTTTTACTCATTACTCAAACCTTAAGAACCCCTTAGAGAATGTTGAAGTAACAAGGCCATATGCAACCTTTGAACAGAATTATTCAAGGGTTGATGGTAGTATGTATTTCATTCCCAGGACAGCTCAAAATTATTATAATGCAGGTATTATTACAAAAAGCCTTTCAGACAAATATATAAAAATATCATTCAAAACATTAAGTCTAGAAATTAAAGGGCTTACGATTGATTTTGGTTTTAGTTTTCCAATAGATTTTACGATTGAAACGAATAATGAAACAGTAACCTTTACTGATAATGATAAGCAGAAATTTGTAACAGATCATGCGTTTCATGGAGTGAATTATTTTATTTTTCGTGCAAGTAAAATGTCTGGTGGAGCTACAAGGTTTCGTATTCAGTCAATCTTATTTGGTATTGGTATTTCTCTTGATACGGATAAAATTATGAAATCATCGTTAAAAAGTTATATTTCACCAGTTGCAGAATCGTTACCTACTATTGATTTTAATTTGACAGTGGCTAATTATGACGGTGAATTTGATATTGAAAACAAAGACAGTGCTATCAATTTCATGGAGATTGGACAGGATGTGCAAATTTATCATTCTTACACATTAGATGATGGTGAGCTAGAGGAGTTTCAAGTTGCATCCATTGTGTTGAAATCTTGGGATGCAGATGATACAGAAGCTAACTTTGTGATGGTAGATAAATTTAATTATATGGATGATCGTTATTATAAAGGTGTTTACTATCCAAATGGAATGTCGCTTTATAATCTTGCAGAAGAGGTGTTGATAGATGCAAAAGTTTCGGAATACTGGATTGATCCGTATTTAAAAACAGTTACGGTTTATAACCCGATTCCTATTTGTACTCATAGAGAAGCTTTGCAGTATATTGCAAATGCTGGCCGTTGTGTTTTAAATCAAAACAGAGAAGGAAAGATCATAATAAAATCTTCTTTTATCCCTGATGTTTCAGTGTTCAGCGATAATGTTGCAGAATTTGGAAATGTACAGGCAATCTTATCGGATGAATCCAAAAGAGAATATGCAACCTTTGAACAGAATTTTTCCAAGACAAATCGAACACAGTACTTCTTTCCAAGAAATGCAAATTATATGAATACTGGTTATGTAAGTGAGTCATTTTCTGATGCAAACGGTAATTTTAGCATGAACCCTGTAATTCGTTTTACAATGGAAGCGGCATTTACATTTTATTCTTTACTGTTAAGATTTGGTACCGCATATCCAGAAGCATTTACCATACGTACGTATAATAATGGAACCCTTAACGGTACCCATGTAATAGCAGAAACCGAGCAAAATATGATTATTAATCTTGACTTCATTAATGTGAACAGTCTAGAAATTGAGTTTACAAAAGCAAGGCCCCATAATAGAGTATACCTTGAATATGTGGAATTTGGTGATGAGACAAATTATCATATCATGTATCATCCAGATTTGTATAAAACTCCAAAGGGAAGGCAGCTTGAAAAAGTAAAAGAGGTTCAGATACTTAGAAGCATTCTTACTTATGGTAAAAACCAGATTGAATTAAATAATGAAGTCATTCAGATATCACAAAGTCAAAATAGCTTTATGTTTGAGTTTGGAAATGCAGTGCATGGGCTTACCTGTGGTGTATATGAAGTCGAGCCAGATAGTAGTGGAAATAGCATAATATCAAGTTATACAGCAAGTGTTACAGAAAGCGGCTCTTATTATTGTGTTGTAACATTTAATAGTCCACCTGTCAATCCAGTTAACGTAAGACTTGTTATTTACGGTTATGAATTCATGGTGGCAACTTCTACACATAAGTTTGCATTAAACTCCACAGGTAAAACAGAGAAATGGACAAATCCGCTGATCAGTACCAATGTATTGGCTAATGATTTAGGAGAATGGATGTCGAAGTATTATGCATCTGACCGTGATTATGAATTAGATTATCGTGGAGATCCGTCATTGGATGTGAATGACCTGGTATTTCTTGAAAATAAATATGTGGATGATATGCAGGTAAGGATTTATGAGCATACAATTGACTTTAACGGAGCCTTAAGAGGTGCAATCAAAGCAAGGAGAGAGGTGAACTAAATGGCATGGCTACAGCCGAAAACAGACTGGAAGGAATCTTATGATGAAGACGGAAGATATACAGGTGATTATTTTAATGTAGAGGATTATAACAGGATAAAAAATAACATAATTGAGCTAAGGACAATGTCTATCCAGCTTGTTCCAGAGTATAGTTTTCCAAAATATATTATAGACATAGATACTGAATCAGATAAAGAGTACGATGATTATCCGTATGCGGACGAAATAAATGCGCTAACAGGAAGACTTGAAGCAATTATGGAGAATACGTTTACTACAGCAATTGCACATAACGCATGGACGAGAGAATTTAGCATTGGAAGAAGAATTCTATACTATGACAATTCACCTTTCATTGGTTTTGCAGACCTTAACCGTATTGAAAGTGCGTGCCTAAGAATTTACAACACAATAACAGCTCAACATAACAGCAGGCGAAGGCTTGCTTTTTATTTGGGTAGAAAGGAGCGTTTTTAATTATGGCATTTGAAATGTTAAAAACAGACTATAAAGATGATATTTTAAATACTTCGGTCAATCAACTTCGAAGATACACAATCGTCAACAATGCTGATGGAACGATTAGTTTAATAGATAGTACAGCTTATTCGACAGTAGGTACCTTTATCGGCGCAAAAGATATCAATACCATATGCGCCAACATGAACACTATCATGGGCTACATAGAAACGGAAGACGGAGACTTGGCGCAGGAGTTTCAGGATTACTTTGCTGAACAAAAAGGCATCTTTGAGGACAATGTAGAAGCGTATATGCAGGATTTTCAGTCCAATTCAGAATCACAATTTACAGTATGGTATGATGCCAATACGGCGGCTTGGTCGCAAGAAGTTGAAGACAGGATAAATGCGATTATATCTGCATTAAATGGATTTGTAAGTAGCAATGGTCCATTTGTCTTGAATGCTCCTTATGCTGTTGGTAATTTGGTTAGTCAAGATATTGGAGATGGGATAGAGATAGGGTATCTATGCATTAATCCTGTTTCGGCTAATTCTGGTATTTTGTTAAACAATCCAGACTATTGGATGCGTCTAACAATAAAAGGTGAACCTGGCGTTGCTGTTATAACCGATTTAGAAACAAACAGCTATGCTTTGCAGATAGAGGATGGTGATTTGTTTTTATACTACTTAGAAGGAACCGACCCTCCACCACTATCAATTAATGAAGATGGAGACTTGATTCTTACAATAGAATAGAGGTGTAATTATGGCAATTAAAAAGATTAATTTAGGGAGAGTAAGGGGAAATGTAGATTCTAGCAGTATTATTGAGTTTACAGTTCCAGAAACATACACGGAACCTGTGAGTGGTGGAACCCTGTTTAATATTATCGGTAATTTTGTTAAGAAACTCAGGCTGTTGGGTTCAGATATTGAAGCAGCTAATAATTTAATAGGCGAAACCCAGAGCGATGTATCGGAAAACACATCAAATATAAACACCTTACAGGCAAATTGGGATAATCTAACGGCAACATTATTGTCCAAGGTGTATCCTGTTGGCTCAATTTATATGAGTATTACGAATAATTCGCCACAGAATTTTTTAGGTGGAACATGGGTTGTGTGGGGAAGCGGACGAGTTCCAGTTTCAGTCGATACGTCACAAACAGAGTTTAATTCAACTGAAAAGACAGGCGGAGAAAAGACGCATACTTTAACACAGGCAGAGACCCCGGCGCATGCGCATACTTTTAAATATTCTACGGATGCTTTTGTCGGTGGAACGATAGACCATTGGAATAATGTTGTAAGGCCTTTATCTGAAACTGGGGCTTCGACTTATACTACAAGTTCTGTAGGCAGTGGAAACGCACACAACAACTTACAACCATATATTACATGTTACATGTGGAAAAGAACAGCGTAGGAAGGAGGATTTTACATGCCAACAATTAATTTAGGAAGAGTGAGAGGAAACGATGGAGATACAAACGTAGATACTGTTGTAGAATATACAGAGCCATCTTCTTATGAGGAGCCTGCAAGTGGTGATACGATTAGAACTTTGTTTTCTAAGATAGCCAAGGGATTATCAGAATTATTTAACACTAAGATTGACAAAGCAAATATTTCTCACAATCTTTTAACGACAAATCCAGATATGGTGCTTGGTGCTGATATGGGTAAAGTGCTAAATGACTCTTTAACTAATATAAAAAATCCATTGGCTGGTGTGAATATTGCTGGCAACTATGTCTACAGTGTGGGTACAGATGATAAAACAAAATTAAGAATAACGCTGAACGGTAGGGTAAGTCATCCCCGAATTTTTGTGTTTGGAGACAGAAATGGTTTTCCGATACTTATGGTACTCACGGGTAGTGAAGTATTAAATCTTGGTTATGGCAGCGCTACATATTCAAATTCAAATGGTGTTGCAGTTTTAACACTTGCCCCATGGAGTTACGTCACTATTGTGTCAAACCATGTATGTACTATTATTAGGGAGTAATCTATACTTTTTTACCAAGAGGACAATATATCTAAACTTATATGCTACCATAATAATTTGTCAAAAATAAGACTTATATTTCCAAAATTTGACAATTATACTGGAGTAAATAATAACAAATAAGAGGGAGTAATTTATGAAAAAACTAAAGAAAATATTATGTGTACTATTAATTTTAGGATTTGTTTTAAACTTTCCTAACACCGTTGTTAAAGCGGAAGAGATACAATATACAGAAAATCTAATACCTAAAATGACAAGTAATACATCACCTAGTGGTAAAGCAAGTGCAAGTAGTGTTTCTGTTAACTCTGATGGGAGTTTAACGCCAGAGTACTTAGCATTTGATCATAGTGTCGTGAAAACAAGTTGTTGGCAAGCATTAAATAGTAAAACAGGTTGGCTTGAATATGAGTTTCCAGAAAATAAAATTATTACTAAATATACACTCCAACCGAGAAATTGGGTTGAATACATATGGCAATCTCCAAAAGATTGGACATTTGAAGCGTATGATGAAGAAGAAGGCACGTGGGTAGTTTTAGACACTCAGACAAATATAACTGACTGGAATGTAAGCTCTAAAAAAGAGTTTACATTAGAAAATACTAATTCTTATCTTAAGTACAGAATAAATGTAAGTTCAATTGTAGATAATCCATCTGCTAAATATCCACAATCTCGTACTATTACAATTGGTGAGCTTGAAATGATGGAAACAGTTCCACAAGGTGCCAATGCGACTATTTACATTACAATGGTTACGGGTGAAATTAAAGAGTATCACGTAGATTCAGCTATTAAACAAGATTACTTATTATGGTATGATAATCGCTCCAATGGAAGTGGTAAAGCATATTATACATTTGCAAAAGCTACTACAGGTGGATTTGTAAGTAGAAACGAGTATTTATCTTTTGACAAAATTTCAAGTTTTGAAATAATGGAATATAATTAAAAAGTATAATTAAGAAAGTATCCTTCGGGGTGCTTTTTTGGTGGTTTAATCTGAACTTTATCTAATTACGAACTACAATAATTTTTTGTAGTTCGTAATATATTAAAGATCTATGAACCTAATAAAAATTAACTATGAACTGAGCGGAAAGTAATAAATTATAATTTAATTTTTTCGATTTCATATTGAGAATTAACCATAAGCCATAACTGGGGATTGAAAACAGTTATATTCCATACACTTATTCCTTTTAGATTATACTCTGTTACTAAATCTAGAATGGCATTAATAGTTTGTGAGTTAATAAACCAAACAGCATGAAGTTCTAATTCATCCCTAGTATAAGTAAAAAAAGGTGTTTGAGACACATCATCAAATTGAATAGTTGATTTATAAAGACTAGCTAAGTTGTTAACATTATCAAATGATATAAGATTGACATTAGAAATGCCTTCTGCATATGGCAATGTCCAATCATAGCCTAAAGTTGCAATACCAATAATAATCTTATCAGACGGGATGAAATTAAGAATATAATCCAAAAATACTTTCGTTCGGTGCACAGACGTAATAGGAGATGGAGGGTTAACATTAAATGCCCATTCATAACTAGTAAATATTATGTTTTGTGCTAGTTGATTTATAAGGGAATAATTTATTTTTTCAAAGTTAATCTCTTTATTTAATTCTTTTATGTTAGGATTAATAGTTACAAATACCTGATAGCCCTCTGCGTTCAACCGACTCGTTACGTTTGTAAAATATTGCTCGTAAAATTGGATGTTTGATGTACTAATATATTGTAGAGAAAGGTTTAAACCGTAATAACCTTTAGACTTTAGAGTATTTAATATATTTTGTATTTGTGTTTCTTGAAATTCGTTGTTTAAAAGTATATCAAGGTCTGCTGCTATGTTTGCTTCTCCTTGAATGGTTAATGTTGTTAACAACATGAGAGGAGCAACACCGTAAGCTTTTGAAATCTGGATGATTTCGGTATCATCATAATGCTGAATAATGGATCCATCATTTTTAGCAGTATAATTTAGTACAGATATGTAAGTTAAATAAGGTAGAGTCTTTCTGAGAGTAGTTTTATTAATAGTGGGTACCGTGTTACCATGGGTTGTTATGACCCTTTTTTTTGTATATTTAATAACAATAGTATCTCCAGGATATAGATACTCTCTATCCGATAAATAAGGATTATTTGCTAATAATTGAATTAAAGAGACATCAAACTTGTCAGCTATATTTAATAATGTATCACCCTCTTGAATGGTGTAAGTAATATCTGGTTTTACAATAACAAGCGATTGTCCGATTGCCAATTCATCAACGTTATTAAGTTCATTATCGTACATAAGTTTATCAGTAGAGATTTCGTAAAATTGAGCTATTGATTGAATTGTATCTCCCGATTTAACAATGTGTATTATCATGTTAAGCCTCATGAATAAATTTATTTTTATATTATATGAAAAAAGTATATAATAATGCCTAAATTGATGGAAGTAAAGTAAAAGAAAGAAACCAATAACGAGCCTGTTAAGGCTTATTTTTATGCAAAAAAGCAGAAAGGAAAATACATGGAAAAATTGCAATTAAACAATGGTGATCTAATTGAAATCCAAAATGGAGCAACGCCCAATTCTGTAAAGGTTGAAGTCCCAAGTCAAGAAGCTTTCCTGGAGCAGTACATCAAGTTTAAAGATGATAACTTAAGCAAGATTACGTTTCTAAGTGAAACAGGTATTGAAATGTCTATCTATAACAATAAGACTTTGGATAAGGCTGAATTACAGAGCGTAGCGGATGAAGAAACAGTGGAAAGCAAGTTGATTGCTACATTTACATTAAAGGATATTGATACTACTAAGCAGAAGCTTAAAGAACTACAAGAAACAATAGACACACTCGTATTAAATACGTTAGGAATAGAACTAACAAGCGAATCAGAACAGAAAGACTAACTATTAAAAGTCAAGTCTAAAATGATATTTTTTTGAATGAATTGCGGATATGCATTTCATATATTTGAACATTGAAAACTGCATGACAAATAGAGCATCTTAACAGGTGCTCAATAAG